>Ga0080064_1000097_pt1 | contig 257590 bp, 203 predicted proteins | sample Subgrocontami54m_FD_69260 | JGI IMG/M metagenome (GOLD analysis project Ga0080064, IMG submission 69260) | Subsurface groundwater microbial communities from S. Glens Falls, New York, USA - GMW46 contaminated, 5.4 m (SPADES assembly) (version 2) ...
GCCGGCCGCCCCACCGGGAAGGGGGTGCCCCGGCCCGGCCGTGAGCCCCGCCCCGCCTGCTGCCGGGGCGGCGCGGGTCGTCGTGTTCGAGGCGACGATCGCGCCGCCGGGGAGCGCCTGAAAGACGCGGTAACCCGCCGCGCCCGCGACGCCCGTCCAAGCCAGGGTTGCCGTCGTGCCCGTGGCCCCGAGAACTGTGAGGCCGGTCGGCGCTGCGAGCGTTGTCGACGAAGTTCCGGACGTGGTGGTGGAGGCGATTGCGGCGGCGCTGGCGTACCCGTAGGCGTCGATTGCGATGACTTGGAACGAGTATGTCGTACTCGGTAGCAGGCCGGACACGACGGCGCTGGTCGGCCCCGTCATGCTCACCGCCGACGTGTAATACGCTCCACCATTCACCGATTGGGAGAGGTAGTAGCTGGAGGCGCCAGACGCGGCCGTCCATGAGAGGGTCGCAGTCGTTGCGCTCGTCGACGCGACAGTGAGTCCGGTCGGCGCCGTTAGCGCTGTCGAGGTCGTGCCAGCGGCCCCGGACGCCAGTATCGGCGTCTCGTATCCGTAGGCGTCGACGGAGCGAACCTGGAAGTAGTAGGTGTACCCCGCGCTCAATCCGCTGACCGTCGCGGTTGATGCGCTCTGGACCGCCGTCTGCGCGATGGTGAAGGCCTGCGCGCTGGCCGGCGATGACTGATAGATTCGATACGTCAGAGCCGTAGCGATTGGCGTCCAGGAGAGCGTAGCGCTTCCTGTCGCGGATGGGGTGATCGTCACGGTTTGAGAAGCTGTCGCAACAGCAGTTGCGTAGCCGTACGGATAGCCATACGGTGAGCTGTAGGCCGAATACGGTGAGTAGCCGTAGGGCGACGTCGCGTAAGGCGAGTAGCCATACTGCGATGATGCGCCGTAAGGGTTCGAATACGGCGAGTAGGCGTTGGCGGAAGACCCATATGGATTCGCGTAGGCCGATATCAAGTACGGGTCGGTGTACTGATTGGCGCCGTAAGGGCTCCCGTACTGGGAACTCCCATACTGGCCACCGTACAGCGAGCTACCGTATTGGCCACCGTACCGTGAGCTGTTTCCGTAGAGGGGGTTGTTCCCGTAAGCGTAGTTGCCGCCAAGCTGGTTGTAGCCTTGGTTGTAGCCCCCGTTGGCCCCAAAGTTGGCGATCGATCCGCCGCCGAGGCCCGCACCGTACGCGTTGGACCCGAGCCCGGCGTTGTAGCTCGACGTCGATCCGAAATTGGAGTTCATGCCGTTGGAGGCGTATGGCGAGCAAGACGCGTTGCTTCCCATCCCGGAGCTCGGATAGCCAAGGTTGCCAGACTGGCCGGAAAAGCCCTGGTTCGCGAACGGCATGCACTGACTCATGGCCTGTCCGTTGCCGCTCGCGTTCGACGCGGCAGAGCGACTTGTGGCTGATGAGTTTGTGGAGGTGTTGGTCGTGGCGCCCGTTTCGTTGCTTGGGCTCGTCACATAGGCGCTTGGCGCCGGGTCTGGATTCGCTGCCGGCGGAGCGATGTATGGCCGGACAATGAGTGCCTCAGGCGCTGGTGGCATCGCGACCGCGACTGGCGGTGGAGGTGCCGCGTAGCTGGTCGCGTCGACGGCGATCGTCAGCGATGTCGTGTTCCAGCCGCACATGTTGTGGGCCTGGACGTAGACGTCGTAGCTTCCGGCAGTCGCGCTGGCGAGGTCGACGGTGGCGCTCCAGCCCGCGCCAGATGGAGAGATCCCGAGGTTTGCGTCGACGTCAGGACGGTCGAGTCCGATCGTCGCGTCCGCGAGGTGCGTTCCGCCGCCGTCTGACCCAGCGTCCCGATACAGGCGGACGATGTCGACGCCGCTACCAGAAGGGCTTTGGATGTCTACGGCCCAACCGGTCAGAGTGACGCTCCCGGCAACCGGCGCGCCGTCGCCTGGGACGTCCATCCCGAGTATCGGTGAGCAGGCCTGGGCGTTGGCCATTCCTCCACTCGGGGACGCGATGGTTGGAGCGATCGACGCGACGATGGCAACGAAGGCCATCGCGAGCCGAGAGCGCGCAAGGTTAAAGCGCGTGGTCATGCAGAGCTCCTCCTCGGTGTCTCGCTGGGGTGACTGTTACGGACCGTGCCTATCGAGGCGTCTGACATTGAGGATAGGAAGGCAGCATGAGAACGTGATTGGACGGTCGTGTGAGATTTCCAATAAAGAGCGAGGTAAAGAGCGAACGCTATAATCGGCTTCGCCGTTTGGGAGGCCATGCATGAGTGGTTTGGATCAGCCGATCGTTATCGCGAACTCCTGCTATCACGTCGGTCACGAGCGCTCATTCCGTGCCGCGGAAGAGCAGGGTTATCTAAAGGAAGAGGGCCTCGAGCGCTACGTCTACGAGCGAGGCGGGCTGATCCCGGGTGAGCTCGAGGCGGTGGGCCTCGGGCAGGTCATGTGGGAGCGCGGAGTTGACATCGCCACCGCCGTGGATGTGAGGGCGGCGGTCAGCCAGCGCGCGAGGGGCGCGGACGTCTACATCGTTGGCGGGTGGCGTACGCAGCTTGCGCCAACCTTGATCGGGGCCAAAGGCATCACCGGCCCCGAAGGGCTTCGCGGCGGCAAGATCGTCGTTCGCGAGAAGTGGGGTTTGAACCACCTCGGTATCGCGGCCGCGCTACGGACGTTTGGGATTGACCCCGAAGCCGAAGTGGAATGGGTCGAGAACCCGGTTGTGGCCTACAACAACCAGCCCGGCGCGGGTGACTTGCTCCGATCGGGTCAGGTCTCGGCGATCCCCCTCGGCGGCCCGGAGGCCAAGCAGCTCCTGGCCGATGGGTATCCCATCGCGTTGGACATGGAAACCTTCTATCGAAGTCGTGGCGCCTGGCCTCCCGGGAAAGTGATCGTGGCGACCTCGCGCACCGTGGAGCAGCGCGGTGAGGAGCTGCGCGCGTTCCTGCGGGCGAACCTGCGCGCCTTTTGGTACGTCCAGGACCCGCGGAATCGCGACTACATGCACGACCTGGACAACCGCATGCGCCTCGCCACTTACAACGAGGACGAGCGCCGGCTGCGCACTCCGTCCCCCGACTCGGAGGGCCCCGGCACTATGGCGATGGACGGACAGGTCCCGCGGCCAGCGCTGGCCGCGGTGATCGACCAGATGGTGAAGTCGGGCGAGCTCGGTCCAACGATCGAGCTGGACGACGTGCTGAAGGACGCAGCGTCGATCGATGCGTTCGAGAACCTGCAAGACCGAGGGCTGATCGATCCTCAATCGCTCGCCGAGTGGCGCAGGGTGCGAGGGTAATGATCCAGGGCTTCCATTCGCCCCAGCTCGTCCCTGGTCGCAGGAACCGAAGCGCGGGTTCCATGTTGTCGCTGGTCGCGTTGGTGTCGGTGCTGATGACTGCCTGTGCCGACCCAGCTCGCGAACCAGGGCGGTCTGCCGTCGGGGTGGAAAGCGCTGCGTCCTCCATACAGGACGACAACCGGACGCTGGTTATCGCGATGCGGGTCGAGCCGAAGACCTTTGTCGGCACGGAGCTCAACCCCACCTACGTTGGGATCGCTCCCGAGTCGCCAGGCCAGCTCTTCCACGCCGGGCTGACCCAGAAGGACGATCGCAGCCTCCCGCAGTTGCTGCTCGCCGAGGAGTTCCCGCAGCTCGGGACGGACACGTGGAAGGTGTTCCCCGACGGGCAAATGGAAACGACGTGGCGGCTGAAGGGGAACCTCACGTGGCACGACGGCGCGCCCCTCGTCGCGGAGGACTTCGTCCCCGCGGGCGTCATCTCTCGAATGGTGGGTCGCCGGCCTGACGTTGAGGTCCTCGCCCCGGATGCGCGCACCGTCGTCTTCCGATACAGGTCGCCCGCGCCCGACGCCGCCGAGATCAACTGGCAACCGCTGCCGAACCACATCGTCGGCGCTTCCATCGCGCAGATGGATCCGCGGGAGGCGTTCGATACGCTGCCCTACTGGTCGATGGAGTTCGTGGGGCTCGGTCCCTACAGGCTCGAGCGGTGGGAGCCGGGCGCGTTCATCACGGGCACGGCGTTCCCTGGCTACGCCCTCGGTAAACCGAAGATCGCGCGAGTGCAGCTCGTGTGGATCTCCGACGCGAACACGACCGTCACGAACCTACTCTCGGGCTCCGTCCACGTCACTGCCGACCGCAGCATCAGCTTCGAGCAGGTGCCGATCATTCGGCAGGAGTGGGCCTCGCGCGGAAATCCCGGCTCGATCCTCCTCGCCTCGGCCAGAGTCGTGTACGTCCAGCCGCAATTTCGTCCGGAGTATGCGCGTCCGCCCGCGATCCTAGACGTGCGCTTCCGTCGGGCGTTGGCGCACGCCATCGACAGGCAGGCGATCGTGGACACCGTGCTAGACGGCGAGCCAGGCATCGCGGACGCGATGATCGGGAAGGAAGAGGAGTATTATCCCGAGCTCGATCAAACGATGGCGAAGCACCCGCTAGACCCGCGCCGGTCGGAGCAGCTCATGGCGGACATGAGCTTCGCCAAGGACGGCGAGGGGTTCTATGCCCAGGGCGGGTCGCGGCTGGCGGTGAACCTCGTTCCCCGCGGCGACTACCTGCGCGAGGCGCTCATCGTCGTGGATGGCTGGAAGCGGGCCGGCATCGACGGGCCCATTCGCACGCTGTCCGCCGCGGAGGCGGTCGACCAGGAGCTGGCTGCCGTCTACCCAGCGACGACCATCACCCAGTTCGGGATCAAGCCAAACCCCTTCCCGTACTTCAACCAGACGGGCATGGCCAGCGCTTCGACGAGGTGGGCGGGCCAAAACAAGAGCGGCTACTTCGACTCCGATGTCCAGCGGCTCTCGGACCTCTACGACGTCTCGCTCGACCGAAACGAGCGCAATCGAGCGGTCATGCAGGGACTGCGAATCCTCGCCGACCAGGCCGCCTACTTCCCGCTGTACTACGGCTACGAGGTCGTCGCTCATTCGGGTTCGGTCACCGGCCCGCGGGGCGGGCGCCAGGACAATTCCATGTGGCGGGTCCAGGATTGGACGTGGAAGTAGTGTGTCAACCGGTGAATGAGGTATAGACCACTCGCGCTATAATCCGCTCGCCCCGCGAATGGATAGCCTGTACAACTCAGGAGGCTCGGCAGCAAATGAGCGATGGGAAACGTCTCCGCATCGGCGTGGTCGGCCTCGGGCGTCGGGGCCAGGAGCATCTCGAGACCCTTGCGGTCTTGACGGACCGATTCGAGCTGGCAGGCGTCTGCGACGTGTCGGACGCCCTCGCGCAGCAGACGGCCGTCGCGGCCGGTGTGAAGGGCTACTCGGACCTCAAGACCTTTTTCGCGGACTCCAACCTCGACGTCGTTGTCATCGCGTCGTCGCGAGATACGCACCACACGGTCGCGAAGGCCGCCGGCGATCATCGCGTGAACATGCTGATCGAGACACCGTTGGCCCAGACACGGCGGCTGATGGACCTGATCTGCGAGACCGTGGACAAGTCCGGCGTCAAGGCGGAAGTCGGCGAGCAGATGTGGCGCCGCCCGCCGGACCGCATGACCAAAATGGTGATCGATGCCGGCCTCATCGGAAAGGTCCTTCGCACGTCGAGCTACTACGACGACGCCGGCGACAACAGCGTGTACCACACGATGAGCCGCATGCGCGTCTTCGTCGGCTCCGACGTGGTTCAGGCCCGTGGGTTCACCCGGGTCTGGCCTGACGTGGTATCTCGGCCGGGCGGCGACGGAACGCTGATGGATGAGCACTGGACCCAGGCCGAAGTGACGTATGAAAACGGTGTGCTTGGATCTGTCACTTACGTCACGAACTGGACCTTCCCGCTGCGCGCGGGTCACCCGCGCTTCTGCTCCGTCGAGGGGACCGATGGGTTCGTGGTCACAGGTAATGGCTCTCCCAACATGCTTCGGCGAGTGGAAGAGGGTCGCGCGGTCGACTATCCACTGAAAGTTGAAACCAAGCGCATTGGCGAGTACGACGTTCCTCAGCGCTTCTATTACGAGACGAATCCGCCGATCGAGTGGATCAATCCCTATAACGATCGGGTCCTGGACCACCCGAAGTCCCGCACGGGCGGGTACGACGGCATCGGCCGTGCGTACGAGCTGGACAGCATCCACCGTGCCGTGACGGAGAACGTCGAGCCCGTGTACGGGCTGCAGCGGGCCCGCCGCGACCAGGAGCTGAGCGTGATCATCACCGAGGCTGCCCGTCTGGACACGACGTTGCCGGGCAAGCTCCCGAGCGAGGACACGGTCTGGGAGGCCGAGCGGCACGAGGAGTTCCGCCAGACCCACGGCTCAGACCCCTTCGCCCTCTAGGAAGACATCGGCCGCGATGCGCTAGCCCGCCGCGGCGATCAGGTAACCGTCAAATGAGTGGACTCGATCAACCCATCGTCATTGCCAACTCCTGCTACCACGTCGGCCACGAGCGTTCGTGGCGTGTGGCGGAGGAGCAAGGTTATCCAGAGCAAGAGGGGCTGGACCGTTACGTCTACGAGCGCGGCGGCCTCATCACCGGCAAGCAGGAGTTCGAGGGGCTCGGCCAGATCATGTGGGAGCGGGGCGTGGACATTGCCACCGCCGTCGACGTGCGGGCGGCGATCGTGCAGCGGTCCCACGGCGCCGACGCTTACATCGTCGGAGGCTGGCGGGTGCAGTTGGCGCCCAAGCTGATCGGCGCCAAGGGGATGAGCCGCCCGGAGGACCTGCGCGGCGCACGATCCGTCGTTCGCGAAAAGTGGGACCTGCGCTACATTAGCATCTGCGGCGCACTGCGCAAGTTCAAGATCGACCCTGAGCGCGAGATCGACTGGATCGAGGTCCCGACGACGGGCTATACCAGCGACGAGAGCGTCGGCGACCTGCTCCGGACCGGTCAGGTCACGATGCTGCCGATCGACGGCACCGAGGCGGATCGGTTGATGGCCGAAGGGTACCCCCTGATCCTCGACCTCGAGGCCTACTACAAGGGGATGGGCGCCTGGCCGCCCGGGAAGGTTATCGTCGCCACGAGGCAGACGATCGATCACCGCGCGGACGACCTCCACGCCTTCCTTCGTGCGAGCGTGCGCGGCTTCTGGTTCGCTTCCGATCCGCGCAACCACGCCTACATGTACGACCTCGAGACGCGCCTTCGCGGTGCAACGTTCAACGCGGACGAGCGCCGACTGCGCCTGCGCAAGAGCGAGAAGTCTCTCGAGGCGAAAAACGCTTCCACCGTGATCGGCGAGCATTTCGTTCTGGACGGCTTGGTCCGGCGGAACGCGCTGAGCCGTCTCATCGAAGATATGGTGGAATCCGGCGAGCTCGACGGTCCGATCGAGGTGGACGACGTCTTGATGGATGCCGCGTCCATCGATGCCTTCGAGAATCTGCTCGGCCGTGGACTAATCGATGCCGACGTGCTGGCGCGGTGGCGCCGTGCGAATGGCGAGCCGGCCGCAGCGACCCGATAACAAACCGGGAGTTTTGATGCGCACAAGAGGCGCCTGGGCCCTACTGGTCTTACTCATCGTCTCGACAGCGTGCGCGAGTACCGCGCCGACGGGCGCGCTTCCGTCTGGCGCGACCCAAGGGGGCACGACCACCACCGCCGCGACTCCACAGTTCAACCGGACCCTGATCATCGCCATGCGGACCGAGCCGAAGGTCCTCACGGGGACGCAGCTCAACCCGACCCACGTTGGCGCCAGTCCAGACTCGCCCTGGCAGATATTTCACGCGGCGCTGACGACGCTGGACGACAAGCAAGAAGCCCAGCCGCAGCTCGCGGAGAGCCTACCGCGCCTCGGCACCGATAGCTGGAGGGTATTCCCCGACGGCCGCATGGAGACGACCTGGCGGCTCCGCCCGAACCTGACCTGGCACGACGGAGCGCCACTGACCGCCGAGGACTTCGTGCTCTCGAGCGAGTTCGCGAAGTCTGCGCGCCCGGACCAAGTGCGCGACCTGGATGGGTTCAGCGCTCTGGACTCGCGCACGATCGTCATTCGCTACAAGACGCCGAACCCCGATGCCGGTCAGGCCGATTGGGAGCCGCTGCCTCGGCATCTTCTCGGCGCAGCCCTGGACCAGGGCGATGCGCGTGAGGTGTTCGACGGCTCGACGTGGTGGAACACGCAGTTCGTTGGCGCAGGGCCGTATCAGATGGAGCGCTGGGAGCCCGGCGCGTTCATCGCCGGTGTTGCGTTCCCCAACTACGTCTTTGGTAAGCCGAAGATCGAGCGCATCCAGCTCGTCTGGATCAGCGACGCGAACACGACGGTCGCAAACCTGCTCTCCGGGGCCATCCACTTCTCGACGGACAACAGCGCGGGATTCGAGCAGGCCGCGGTGCTCAAGCGCGAATGGGCATCGGGCCGCGAGGCCGGCAAGGTCATGCTCGGGACCGCTCGCACTGTGTACGTGCAGGTCCAGCACCGCCCCGAGTTCTCGGACCCGCCCGTGATGCTCGATCCGCGGTTCCGCCAGGCGCTGGCCCACGCGATAGACAAGCAGGCGATCGTGGACGCGGTGTTAGACGGCGAGCCCGGTCAGGCTGAGACCCTCGTGAACAAAGAGCGACCCTACTACGCCGACCTCGACCGGGTTCTGAGCAAATACCCGAATGACGCTCGGCGGAGCGACCAGATCATGGCGGACCTTGGTCTCGCCAAGGATGGCGAGGGACTCTATGCTCAAGGAGGGAACCGGCTCAGCATTCGCCTCCAGACGCCGGTCTCCTACCAGCGCGAGGCGCTTGTGCTCGCCGATAGCTTGAAGCGGGCTGGAATCGACCTGCCGCTTCGTGTGTTGTCGCCAGCCGAGCAGGTGAACCAGGAGATCGCCTCGACGTACCCAGCGCTGCTCATGATCCAGTATGGAATCGTGAACAATCCGTTTCTGTACTTCATCACGCCGTCGGTCACCAGCGCGGCCAACCGATGGTCGGGGAGGAACCAGGGTGGCTACTCCGATCCCGAGATCGACAGGCTTTCGAATGCCTACAACGCTGCGCTCGATCGCAATGAGCGAAGCCAGGCGCTCGTTCAGGCCATGAAGCTGCTGAGCGACCAGGCGGCGTACTTCCCGCTCTACTACGCCTACGAGGTTCGCGCCCACGCCGCGAATCTCTCAGGACCCCGCGAGGGTCTAAACACGAACGCCATGTGGAAGGTTGAGGAGTGGCAGTGGCTGCGCTGAGCCTTCGCCTACGGGAGAACGAACCATGCTGACGCGAGAACAGAACGAGCTGCTGACGCGAACGGGCCCGGGGACGCCGTGCGGCGAGCTCCTCCGCCGGTACTGGCAGCCGGTCGCTCTTTCCGAGGAGTTGCCTCCAGGCAGCTATCCGATTCCGATGCAGATCATGAGCGAGGAGCTGGTGCTGTTCCGCGATGACCAGGGCCGTGTGGGGCTGCTCGACCTCCATTGCTCGCATCGGGCCGCGGATCTCTCCTACGGACGTCTCGAGGACGGTGGGCTGCGCTGCATTTATCACGGCTGGCTCTACGACGTGAACGGGCGTTGCCTCGAGACGCCGGCCGAGCCTGAGGGCAGCAACCTGCGCCTCACCATCCGGCACCCAGCCTACCCGTGCCTGGAGCGCGGTGGTGTCATCTTCGCGTACATGGGGCCGGGCGAGCCCCCGCTTCTTCCGAACTACGAGGTGCTGAACGCAACGCCCGAGCAGCAGCTCCTGACCAAGTACTATCACGAGTGCAACTATCTGCAGGGGCTCGAGGGGAACCAGGACGGCAGCCACCCGAAATTCCTCCACCGTTACCTGCCGACCGAGCAGGGTCGAGAGCTGCTGAAGACGTTTCCAGGCGAGGGCCAGAACACCAGCGATTACCGCATTCCCGAGCCTGGCAAGTTCTACGGCCCGGTCGAAGTGGAAGAGACGGATTTCGGCATCTGGGGCAATGGCAGGCCCGAGTTCATGTTCCCGAGCTTCTGCCTCACCGGTGGCGGCCCCTTCGCCCGGGGTGACGGCTATATGCTCTACTGGCGCGTGCCGATCGACGACACCCACCATTGGCTCTACACCATCGCGTACAAGATTTCGGGCCCGCTCGTGGAAGAGCACCGCCCGGGATGGACGACCGAGGTCGTGGACGCGGACTACCATCCGTATCGCAAGAAGGCCAATCGCTACCTCCAGGATCGCGAAGAGCAGCGCACGACCAATTACTCCGGCATCGGCCCGTGGTTTCAGCCCCACGACGCGTGCGTGAACGAGGGAGCGGGCCCCATCCAGGATCGCACCAAAGAGCACCTCGGCGCCGCGGACCGTGTGATCCCCGCGGCTCGCAACCTGATGCTCAAGGCCATCAAGATGATCGAAGAGGGCAAGGACCCGCCCGGCGTCATCCGCGTTCCCGAAGTGAACCGCGTCGATCCACTCTGGCTCAAGAAGAACGAAGCGCCCGCCATGGAGTTGTCGCGGTAGTCGATCGGCGGACGGGCTGAAGGCATCCGTCGGTTGACTGCGACGGTGCTTATACTGGGACCATGCGGAGGCCAGGATGCCCGACGGCGACAATGCATTGCTGGAGGCGATGCGGCGAACGCGGGGCGGTTGGAGCGAAGGAGACTTCGATCGGTTGTATCGAAGCTTCGGCTTCCGCGAAATTACTCGACGGCGAGCGCCCCACCGTGTGTACGTGCACCCCGAGTATCCTCAGCTCCACGCAACGATAGGCCGACACCGCTCGCCAAGGGATACGCCACAACCGCCATTCGCTTGATTGACACGTTGCTCTCCCTTCGGGCTGGCCGTCCGAAGGCTGAACCAGGAGACACCTAGATGCCCAGAAACGTCGAGTATTACGTTCATCTGCCGTGGCGGGTCGTGATCGAGCCGGAAATGCAAGACGATGGAGTGTGGCTCTACGTCGCCTCGCTTCCAGAGTTCGACGGAGTTCTGGGGAGTGGAGAAACCCGTGAGGCGGCACTCGCGGACCTGCAAGCTGCGCTGTACTCCGCGATAGACGCTCTACTAGCTGAGGGATACCCTATTCCCGAGCCTGTGACCGCATAAACCCAGCGGGTCTATCGATGGCCAGCTCACGGAGTGGGCTGCGGAGAGAACGATGCAAACTTCGTCTGAGACCATGGACTTTGTGCGGACCGGCCCAGGTACCCTGACCGGCCGGTATCTGCGCACGTTCTGGCAGCCGATCTTCCGCGCCGAGGACGTGCCCGCTGGGCGCGCCGTGCCCGTTCAGATCATGAGCGAGCACTTCACGCTGTACCGTGGGAACGCTGGGCTGCCACACCTCGTCGCCTTTCGGTGCGCCCACCGCGGGACGCAGCTCTCTGTGGGCTGGGTTGAGGACGATTGCATCCGCTGCCGGTACCACGGCTGGATGTATGACGGGGATGGCCAGTGCGTGGAGCAGCCGGGCGAGGATTCGTCCTTCGCGTCGAAGGTTCGGATCCGAAGCTACCCGGTGCAAGAGTACCTTGGGCTGATCTTCGCGTACCTCGGAGAGGGTGAGCCGCCGCCGCTCCCGCGGTACCCGGACTTCGAGGATCCTGGCGTCCTGGACGTCTATCCACCCGAGTATTGGCCCTGCAACTACTTCAACCGCCTCGACAATGCCCCGGATCTAGGTCACGTCCATTTCGCTCACAAGGACTCGCGGGAGGCGGCCACCACGGCTACGGGCATCGGTGCGATCCTCGCCGAGGAGACCGACTACGGTGTGAAGACGAGCATGCCACTGCAGGGCAGCGCGGGACCTACGGTGCACTTCCACATGCCCAACATCAATCAGTTCGTGAGTCGGTCGGACCTTCGCCTTCGCGATCCCCTGAATCCTTCGGCGAAGGGCACGATGGCCCGTCTCCTCATTCGCGTGCCCGTTGACGACGAGCATTGCGTCAGCTTTCCACTCGACCACGTCAGTCTGACCGGCGAAGCAGGTGAGCAGTACCTCGCACGCCGTCGGGGCATGGAGGCGGCCCAGCTCGCCGCGACGCTGTCTCCGGAGGCGATGGGCGAGCAAATCTTGGCAAGCAAGATGTCTCTCTCCGACGTTCGGGAGCGCGACACGGCGAACCTCAAGACGCTGACCAGCGTCGAGGACTATGTCGTTCAATGCGGACAGGGTGCGATCGCGGACCATGAAGGCGAGCGCTTCGGCCGAATGGATGCAGGCCTGGTCCTCATTCGATCCATCTGGCAGCGCGAGCTCCGCGCCTTCGCGGAGGGCCGCCCACTCAAACAATGGTCTCGCACCGAGCGCTTGGAGCCGTAGCCCATATCAACGCTTTCGGATTGGTGGTTGCCACTCAGCGACCTACATTCGAGAAGCAACCGATTCTCGGTTGTTGGGTCCGGAACGCCGCCCGCGAATCTTTGAGGTTCGACCTACGGCGCCGCGCAAGCTACCTACCGTCCGCTGCCTCAGCCCGCAACTGGTTCACCAAGTCCGGAATAGCCCGCGCCAGCGGCCACCTCGACTCATACCCAAGCTCGTCCCGGACCCGCGTGAGGTTCACGAGCGGTGTGTCGGCCGGCCCAGCCTCGACCGGAACGATCGCCGCGCCCGGCACCGCCGCGTTCACTGCCGCCGCGAAATTTGCGGGGCCGACCATCTCCCCGGAGCCAAGATTAAACACGTCGTGGCGGGGCGATTCGGCGAACAGCGCCCGTGTCAGTCCCTCGGCGACATCACGCGCGTAGATGCGCTCGCCTTCCCGAAAGCGGGCCTCGATGCGTGTTCCCGCAGGCTCGGACAGAGCGCGGCGCACGACATCCTGCAGCAGCCAAGCAGTCTCACCGCCGCCAGTGAAATCGCCACGGCCATACGCCCCTGCTAGCCGGATGTTGAGAACGTTTATCCCTGTGTGTCGGGCGAAAGCGCGCACGGCGATCTCGGCCGCCGATTTGTAGGCGGAGTAGAGGTTGGCGGGCATGTGGTAGGGGAGCGACTCAAGCGCGGTCTGATCCAGCGGGAGCGGCGGGTCTGTTCGATAGACGAAGATGGAGCTGATCAGCACCGTGCGCTGTACTTCGGCCACGCGAGCAGCCTCGAGGAGCGTGAGGAAGCCCTGGACGTTGACGCCGAATGCCTCGAACGGAGCCTCGTTCACGCGTGTTCCGCCCAACCCACCGGCGTGCAGGATCCGCGTCACGCGATGGCGAACGAACAATTCACGCAGGCGCGGCATGTCGCGAACGTCACCACGCTCGACCGTGCAGCCGCTGAGGCTGGGCCCAAGGATGGTCTGCAGACGCTCGGGCGAGGCATGCGGCGAGACCAAGACCACCGACGCGCCCCCTTCGCGAAGGAGTCGCGCGGTATAGCTCGCGATGAGCCCGGTCCCGGTGATCAGAATACCCTCGGCTGCCCCAGCTTGAGTGTTCACATCGCGCTCCCGATTTTCTATCGCGTCCAAGTTTGGGTCGCCACGTCACACCATATAATGGCGGGTCCGAGCTATCGGCTGAGTGCCGAAACGTTTTCCACGCTGGAGGGTCTCTGTGGTGAAGTCTGTCGGGTACATCGGCATCGGGAACATGGGGATGCCGATCTCCACGAACGTCCTGAAGGCGGGCTTTGACCTCACGGTCTACGACGTCCGCGATGAGCCACTCCGTCAGCTCGAGGCGCAAGGCGCGTACATCGCGAAATCACCGATCGAGGTCGGCGAGCGGTGTGAGTTGATCGAGCTCTCCCTCGTGGACGACGAGCAGATCGAGCGCATCGTGTGTGGACCCGGCGGCGTGCTCGACGGCACAAAGCCTGGCTCGATCATCGCGATCCACAGCACGATCCACCCTCGCACGGCGAAGGCGGTGGCGAAGGCCGCTGAGCCCAAAGGCGTGGGCGTCCTCGATGCGCAGGTGAGTGGTGGTCAGTCGGGTGCTTGGGGCAAGACACTGACGTATATGGTGGGCGGCGACCGCGAGCTCTTCGATCAATGCCTCCCCGTGTTTCAGACATCCGGGACCAACATCTTCCATGTCGGTCCGGTTGGAGCCGGCTCTGCCACGAAGCTCGCCCAGCAGGTCATGGTCTGCATCAACCGCATGTCAGCCTACGAGGGCATGATGCTCGCCAAGCGCGCGGGCGTCGACCTCGAAACTCTCCAGGCTGTCGTCCACACAAGTGGTGCCCAGAGCCGCGTCATCGACGAATGGCGCGACAGCTTCGGCCATATGGGAGCGACTCCCGAGGCGGCCGCCCACAACGCCCATCTCTTCTGGAAGGGACTGATCCCCGCCCTCGAGCTTGGGCACGAGGTCGGGCTCGCGATGCCGGCGACGGCCCTCGTCCAGCAGTTCTTCCCCCGTGTCCTTGGCCTTGAGGAGCCGTAGCGACTACGAGATCGGGCGGGTTATGACTCGCCGGGTTGACCTCTCAGCACGCATGGCGGTACCGTCACTTCATGGACTACCGAGACATCATCACGATCGAACCCGGCAAGCGCGGCGGGAAACCATGCATACGTGGTCTTCGGATCACCGTGTACGACGTCCTTGATTACCTAGCGTCAGGCATGTCGGACGACGAAATCCTGCTGGACTTTCCGGATCTCACGAGAGACGACATTCACGCCTGCCTCGCCTTTGCGGCCGACCGTGAACGGAAGTTCGTATCAATTCCCGCTGAATGAAGCTACTTCTCGACCAGAACCTGTCGCCTCGCCTCGTCCATACCCTGGCTGATTTGCATCCAGAATGTATCCATGTACGTGAGGTCGGTCTAGAAACGTCTGACGACCAAGACGTTTGGATCTACGCAAGGGACCACCAGCTGACGGTTGTCTCCAAAGACGCCGATTTTCGGCAGCTGGCCTTCCTACGCGGCGCGCCGCCGAAAGCCATTTGGATTAGGCGCGGAAATTGCTCGACCCGCGATATTGAAGCGATCCTGCGCGAGTACCACGCTGACATCCTCGCGTTCGAGATGGACGTCGAGGGCGTCGTTCCTCGCGATCGGCTAGCCGACGGCCGCGAGGTTTGCTGGAGACGTCCACTCTTTCAGTGGGCGTCCCTCCGCCACCTTCTCGAGCTCGCGCATCCAGACCTGGCGAAGTAACAGCACGCCCACGTCTCGGCGGCCGAGGCGATCTTCGGAGCGGGGGGCGATGGGGCCCTGGCCGACCTCCGTCACGTAGTCCTCGACCCAGAACATCTCGCGCTGGTTGAACGTCTCGGGGATCTCGGCGAGGCGCGTTCGCCCCGCCAGGATGTCCTCGGCCATGTCGTTCGGGGATACGCTGACGGACTCGGCTGCTCGACGGCGCCGCTCCTGGACCTCAGGATCCGAGGGCAAGCGCAGGATCCCGACCAGGTAGCTGACACAATTCTCGTCGTCCACGGGGACACGCCAGAACAGGCGGTCGCCCCATGGGCTGCGAACCTCGTTCGCCGGCGGCGCCTCCGTCTCAGCGCCGAGCTGGTTGATGTTGGGCATGTGGAAGTGGAGCACGCTGTCCGGTCGCCCGGGCGTCCGAACCGTCGTGATCACACCGTAGTCAGTCTCCTCAGCGGTCATCGTAGAGACCGGGCCACGCGTGTTTACGTGGTCGTCTCGTCCTACGCGTCTGAGGGTTGTACTGTGCGTGAACCCGACGTGCAGCGGGTCACAGGCATTGTCGATCCGGTTGAAGTAGTTGCACGGCCACGGTTGTGGTGGACCGACCGCCAGGTTCGAGGCCACCTCGAAATCGGGGAAGCGCTTCATGGGCGGTGGCTCGCCTTCCCCGAGATACGCAAAAATCAGCCCGACGTACTCCTGCACCGGGTAGCTGCGGATGCGCACCCGCGAGGTAAACGCCTCGTCCTCGCCTGGCTGTTCGACACATTGGCCCGATCCGTCGTACATCCATCCGTGGTAGACGCACCGTATGCAGTCGTCCTCAACCCAGCCTGTCGAGAGCTGCGTGCCGCGATGGGCGCATCGAAAAGCCACGACGTGGGCCGCGCCCGACTCTCCCCGATAGAGGGTGAGCCTCTCATTCATGATCTGGATCGGGACCGCCACGCCCGCTTTCAGGTCCTGGGCTCGATACACCGGCTGCCAGAACGTGCGAAGGTAGCGGCCCGCGACGGTATCCGGACCCGTTGGAGCCAGATCCTCGAGACCAACGTCACTCATCGAATTAACTCCTCAGCTATCGACCCACGCATAGTTCAGCCCACCCTTCTGCCACACCAGGTTCTGATCGTCGTCCGTCACGAAGTCCTTGACCTTGTCCCGGAAGGCGTAGAAGCGTGGGACGAACAGGCCTGTCCCCTGGGGAATGTCATCGTATCGTTTTACCAGCACTTCCTTCAGCAGGGCCTGCTGCTTGGCGGGGTCCAGCTCGCGCTCGATCTGTCGGAGCTTCGTGTCGACCTCGGCGCTGCAATACCCCGCGTAGTTCACGATTCTATTGCGCGGGCTTTCGCAGACCAGGTCGTTGTACGTCGAGTAGGGATCGTCGTAGTAGTTCGACCCCATGAAGTCGAAGGTGAACTGGCCCTTGGCGATCAAGTCGCGCTGCGAGGCGAACTCCAGCGTCTGGATCTGGATGTTGACGCCGATCTTCCGCATCTGTGCCTGGATCGTGGCGGCCACTGTTTGCATATCGGCCGCATTCTCGATGTACATAGGGATCGGCTCGCCGTTATAGCCTGATTCGGCCAGGACCGCTTTCGCCCGATCGGGGTCGTACGGATACGACGGAACGCCGGGCACGTACCATTTGTGCCCCACGGGGTACTTCTGGTCGGCAATCTCTCCAAATCCGAAAAATGCAGCCTGGAGCACCTCTCGCATGTCGGTGCCGTAGGCAACCGCCTGTCTGAGTTTCAGGTTGTCGAAGGGCGGATCAGCCGTGTTGAAGAGAAGCCTGCGGTATCCCGCGGTGTGCGCTTCGGTCAGCGCGATGCCCGGCAGCTTGCCGTCCTTGATCTGCTGTACCCACTCGTAGGGCGTGCGCTCGATGATGTCCACGTCGCCGGATCGCAGCGCTGTAATCCGCACGGTCGAGTCCTCGATCGGACGAATCACGAGACGCTCGATGTTGGCTACGCGGCCCCAGTATCCCGGGAATCGCTCGAAGACGAGCTGCTGCCTCGGCTGCCACGAGATGAACTTGAAGGGACCCGTGCCCGCCGGGAAGGCGTTCGGCTTATCGACGCCCGGCTCCAGCGAATCTCTTGGGATGACAGAGAAGGATTCAATGCCGCCCAATGATGGAAGGAACGCCGAGCTCAGGTCCCGCAGCGTGACTTGGAGCGTGTACCGGTCCGGCGTCTCGATTCGCTCGACGGGGCGGAGCCGCTCGAAGCCGAACGCGCCGTTGCTCGCTTCCATCGTGTATTCCATCGCGAACTTCGCATCGTCCGCGGTCATCTCCTGGCCGTTGTGAAACTGCACCCCCTTGCGCAACACAAAGGTGTAGCTCTTTCCATCGGGGGAAACGGTCCACGACTCGGCGAGCCTGGGCTGCATATTCCCCTGCTCGTCGACCGCGATCAGCGATTCGAACGCCACCTGGCGGATGACCTGGTCGGTCGAGATCGTCCTGACCAGAGGATTCAGCACCTGGATGTCCTTCGACATCCCGATGGTGATCGTCCCGCCCTGCTTGGCTGGCTGGGCCGCACTTGGGGAGGCTGCCGATGCGGGAGCGCCGCCGGACGCCGTGGACTGCCGAGAGGGGGGGCCGCAGGCGCTGACGGCCATCGCCAGAACTACCATGAGCGGGACGAGCGTACGCGTGAGTCGTCCATCATCCATTGGTCGCGTCTCCTTTTTCGGTAGCCTACGTCAATCGGCGGTTGTCTTCGGCTTCCAATCCTTCATCGGGCGGTCTTGGTCCATCGCCCGCAGCTCTCGCTCCCAAAGGGTGCGCAGCAGCAGCACACCTTGATCTACCTTCCCGAGTCGGTCGTTCTCGCGCATCGCGACCGGGCCTTGCCCAACCTGGGTCAGGTAGTCCTCGACCGAAAAAAGGGCCGGTCGCGGTACGCTGGGATCGAGATCGCGCTCGCGGATCTTGCCAGCCAGAATCGCATCGGCCAATGCCGGCGGATTTGCCGCCGTTGAGCTCGCTCGACGCGCGCGGAACGCGTCCACTTCTTCGGGCGTCATCTGCAGCAGGTTGACGCTGAAGCTCACCGTGTTCCCGTCATCTACGGGAACGCGCCACGAGATACGCCGATTGCGAGCCTTGTCCGTGTCCACCCCGCCGCGATGGAGGCTTGCAGCCTCGCTATTTTGGTTTGCCAGCGGCACGTGGTAGTGGAAGTATTCGGGCTCACGTCCAGGGAACGTGATCGTCGTCTTGATGCCGTAGTCCGACTCTTCACAGGTCCACTCCCGGGTCGCGGCGTGGTACTCATCGCGCACAGGAGAGTTGGATGCGCGCCGGAGCGCTTCCGCATGGGTATATGCCACGTGGCCGATGTCGCAGGCATTGTCGATTCTGTTGAAGAAGTTGCAGGGCCAATACTCCGGATCTTCGAGGTCCAGAATGCCTGGGCCCTCAAAATCCGAATGGCGCTCCAGCAACGGGGGAGTCCCTTCGCCGAAGAAGCCCCAGATCAGCCCCAGATACTCTTGCGTTGGGTAGGCTGGAATCCGCACTCGCGCGGCTCCGCCCGGCTCCTCGCGTGGTTGTTCCACGCACTGGCCGTCGCCCGCGTATCTCCAACCGTGGTATATGCAGCGCAGGCAGTCGTCTTCGACTGTGCCTGTCGAGAGCTGCGTGCCGCGATGCGCACAGCGGAAGGCGACGATGTGTGCTACACCGCTCTCCCCGCGGTACAGGGTGAATCGCTCCGACAGAATAGTGATCGGCGCGGTGTACCCGGCCCGCAGATCCTCCGAGCGGTAGACCGGTGTCCAGAAGCGACGGAGGAACTTGCCAGACAGCGTGTCTGGGCCCGTTTGCCAGATCTGACGGTAAGCGCTGCCGGACTCGTTCTCTATTGCTGCTTCGATCGCCATCTCTGCCTCCCATTTGTGGGAATCATCGTATGGTGCGTCGTTCAACCGTGCAAGTGACGCTGGGAAGCGTGAAGGGTCCCTAGCGCGCGCCGCTCGTCGCGGCCAACTGCTCGGGGAACGTCCACTCCTTCACCGAACGGCCTTCGCTAAACGCCCGGAGCTCCCGTTCCCAGATCTGACGGAGTAGCACCACGCCGATGTCTGTCTGGCCGCGGCGCTCGTGCTCGCGATCCGCATAGATCCCTTGGCCCACCTGGGTGACGTCGTCCTGCACGTTGACGAGGATTCCTGCTTCTTCCACATCTCTCATACGCACGTCGCCCCGCAAGACCGTTTCAGAGATCTTGGTGATGCGTTCTGGATCCTCATCGGTCGGGTCCCAGCCGCGGTCTCGCGCCCTCACGCCAGACTCGCCCACCGCGCTCCGCCAACGCACGTTGAAGCTGACGTGTCGGGTGTCGTCGATCGGAATGCGCCACCCGAAGACCTCGGACCAGTTGTCGACGCGCCCCTGAGAGGCGACGAAGTGCAGCACGTTGGGCATGCCGAACTGATTCGTCCGAATGCTCCCGTTCCGAAGCGTCACTGCCGCGGTGATGCCCCACTCGCTCTCGGTCACCGTCATCGCGCCCGGCATGTAGTCGAGCGAATGCTGGACGTGCGCGTCCCGATGCGCCCAGGCGACATGGTAGAGGTCCACGCCGTTCTCGATGTTGTTGAAGTAGTTGCTCGCTCGTGTGTACGTGCTCGTCTCGAGTACGCCGTCGCGCTCCAGGCCGGGATAGCGCGGCATTGGCGGCGGATCGCCTGTCCCGAGGTAGGCAAAGATGAGGCCCAGATATTCCTGGACCGGGTAGCTCGGGATCTTGACGGTGCTGGTGAAGGGCTGCGCCTCACCTGGCTGCTCGACGCATTGTCCCGTCTCGTCGTACTTCCAACCGTGGTACAGGCAGCGGACACAATCGTCCTCGACCCAGCCCGTCGACAGTTGGGTGCCGCGGTGGGCGCACCGGAAGCCGATGAGGTGGGCCTGGCCGCTCTCGCCGCGGTAGAGCGTGTAGTCCTCACTCATGAGCCGCAGTGGCCTGGTCCACCCCGGGAGCAGATCGGCCGCGATGTAGATCGGATGCCAGAACGATCGCATGTAGTCTCCCGCGATGGTTCCTGGTCCGGTGTGGACGAAATCGATGCCGTCAGGTGCGGTCACTTCCGTGCTCCTTCAAAGTCGTCGCGGCTAGCGGAATTCCCAGGTGTGGAGGTTCCAATGCTGTGTCGTCTCGGATACGCCCGCCTCGGGGCCGACCAGCGACCCAATGTGGCTCATGACGTTCAGGTTGTAATGGAAGGGAAAGGTGGGGAGCTGCTCGCTCCGCATTTTCATCAACTGGACGAAGTGCTGGACCTGCTCGGAGCGATCGAGCGTGCGATTGTACGCTTCCCAGAGCCGCTCGTATTCGGGGCTCGACCAGCCGCCCTGGTTGGCGCCGCTCCAGCGATTGCTCGGCGTCGGGATCTGCGCGATCGTGGCGTTCGCTCCCGCTCCCTGCTCGGAGAGGCTTATCGCGAACGACAGCATCGCGGGGAACGTCGATCGCAGCTCCAGGTCGCGCTCGGCGACGCGCGATAGCACGAGCGGCTGCACGTCGAAGCCCATCTTCTGCCAGCCGTTGCTCACGATCACCATCATCTGCTCGCGTGGCGCGCTGTTCCAGAACGCCGGCTGCATGGCTTCGCCGCCTGGACCGACGTACATCCCGCCGGTCCCTTTCGTGTAGCCGGCTTCTGCCATGAGCTGCTCCGAGAGCTTCGGGTCGTAGGGATACTTCGTGATCGCCCGATCGACGTCCGCATAGTAGGGCCGAATGGGGTGGATGAACGTATGAGCCACCGGGTTCTGGCCGTCGAACAGCACGTCGTTCAGAAGCTCTCGGTCGACCGCATGGACCAGCGCCTTGCGGACGCGAAGATCCAGGAGCGCCGGGGTGGTCTGATACTCGGGACGGAATTGGAACGTGCCGCTCGTCGTGGCCGTCGCCTGATACAGCACGACGCCTTTGGCGCTCCGGTTCTGGGTGTCGAGCGACCACTCCCGTCGCAGCACCCGAGCGTGCTCGAAGTTGATCGCCTGGGTCATCGTGAAGTGGACGCCCTCTGAGAGGATGTTGGTCAGCGCCGTGTTCTCGTCCCCGATGATGCGAATCAGGACACGATCGATCTTGGGGCGGCCGAGGGCATGGCCCTCGAAGGCCGCGCCCTCGAAGTGTGAAGCCGGCTCCCAGCCAACGAGCCGATATGGGCCCGCGCCGATGTAGTCCATGGTCCATGCCCGATGGCTCATGAATGCGTCTCGTTGTCCCGCCGGGTCGACCTTGAATGCGTCGAAGGGGCCAGTGAAGATGTGGCGTGGAAGCGGGTCGGTGCCCAACCCGGTGTCGAGGTATGGGGCGATCCATCGAACCGCTATGGTGCGGTCGTCGAGCGCCAGGACGCTCTCGATCTGGTCGAGGGGCTTCGGCTCGAAGACGGGGAGGCCTGGGGCCGTGTAGACCTCGTGCGCGAAGACGAAATCGCTCGCGGTGAGCGGGGTCCCGTCGTGCCAGGTGAGCCCCGAGCGAAGCTTCCAGACGATCTCCATTCGACCGTCGGGAGACACGCGCCACGCATCGGTGTTGAGTTGCGGCAGCGCCTCGGCGAGGTAAGGGAGCGTTGTGCCCTGGCTATCGGTCACCGTCATGCCGGCATTGAAGACGCGCGTCGTGCGCTCGGGGTTCGTTTGCCCGAGCACCATTCTGGCGAGGTTGCTGACCTCTGTGTTCGTCGCCATGACCATCGTCCGGCTAGGCACGGCGCCGGTTGAACCGGCGGACCCCGCAGCGGGAACGCCTGGACTTGCGGCCGGTGAGGCACAGGCGGCGATGAGCAGGACTGCTACGATGAATCCGAGCCGGCTCCTAATGCCAGCCCTCAGTTGCACACCTACCGCCACTCCCAATCGTGCATGTTCCAGAGCACCAACGTCTCCGGCGTTTGGAGCTCCGGTCCCTTGATGGCAGCCGAGTGCGCCAAGGGATCGACGTTGAAGTACAGCATGATACCAGGCAATTGATCCGTGACAACCTTCATCATGTCGATGACCTGCCGATCTCGTTCCTTTCGGTCCAGCGTACTGTTGAAGGCGTTCCACAGGCGGTCGAACTCGGCGTTCTCCCAGCCGCCACGGTTGTTGCCTGCCCACCGCTTGGCTGCCGTGGCGATCTGGGCGCTGCTGAAGACGTCGAGCTGAACCTCCTGGGCGCCAGTGGTGCTGGTGTACATGTCGGGGAATGTCGTGCGGTACTCGTTCACGTTGCCGATGTTCCCGGGCAAGACCTGCGGGTCCATCGAGATGCCGAGCCCGCTCCACGTGGCGTTGATGATGTCCATCTCGCGGACGAAGGTGGGTGAGCCGTCCGCCACGTACTGCGGGCGGAAGCGATTTCCGCTGGCATCGTTGTAGAAACCCGAGCTGTCTTTCGTGAAGCCCGCCTCGGTCATGAGCTGAGCGACCTGCCGCGCGTCGAACGGATAGTGCGTGACGGCCCGATCCACCTCCGACGCGTACGGTAGCTGCGATGGCACCCAGTGGTCGGTCATATACCCCTGACCGTCGAACAGCGCTTCGTTGATCTGGTCACGATCGACCGCGTGGGCGAGCGCTCTGCGCACGCGGAGATCGAGCAGTGCCTTCGTCTTGAGGATCTCCGGTCGGAACTGAACGAAGATCCAGTGGCGGCTTCCTGGGTTGATGAGAACTGTTCCGGCCTGGGTAGGGTCCCATTGGCGCTTGAGCACGACCGCCTGCTCCCAACGGAGGCTCACATTCCCACCGACCTCCATCGATCCGGCGAGCAGATTCGTCAACATCGTGTTCTCGTCGGGGATCGGGTGGATGATGATGCGGGCGATCTTCGGCTTGCCGAGTGCGTGCCCGGGGAAGGCGCTGCCCTCGAGAGAAGCGCCGGGCTCCCACTTCTCCAGCTTGTATGGCCCAAGCCCGACGTACTCGGCAGTCCAGAACGGCAGGCTCAGGAATGAATCCAGCGTCAACGGGTCCTGCTGCACGCCGCTAAAGGGTGTGCCGAGGATGTGGCGCGGAAGCGGCTCGAACATCGTGAAGGCCAGCGAGCCTGCTTGCGGAACGGCGCTTTTCCACCGGAAGACGACCGTGCGCGCGTCCGGCGCAAGGACCTCTTCCATCTGATCCTGGGGGATCGACGTGAAGGTGCCGCCGAGGCCAGGCGCGCTGTAGACCTGATAGGCGAAGACGTAGTCGTCAGCCACGTGCGGCTGTCCGTCGTGCCAAGTGAGGTTCGGCCTCAGCTTGTACGTCGTCTCCATGCGCCCATCCGGAAACACCTGCCAGCTCGGGGTGTTGAGCTGGGGTAGCGCCTCGGCGAGGTATGGACGGGCGGCGTTGTCTCCGTCTACCAAGGCGAGAGCCGCGTTGAACGTCCGTTTGGTGAAGGAAGAGGACGCGCCGCCGGTGCGCTTCGGCGCTAGATCGTTGACCTCGTAGCGAACGCCTAGGTTGAGCGGGCGGTTGCTGGCGGCGGTCGGCTGGGCCGCCGATGGCGCAGCCGCGGACGGCTCGCTACCTCGCGGCGCGGTAGGCGCGCAAGCTATCAGCCCAACGCTAAGGAGAACGAGCGACGATCGGAGAGTAACACTCCACACAATCAATGCCTCCTGCTGGACCCATAGCCGGCTATCGTGCCCCGTGCAACAGTACGGCGCTTGCACGCTGTTGGCAACAACGTGCAAGCGTCGGAGGTACCTCTAGATCGTCGGGAAGCTGAGCCACTTGTTCATTTGCCACTTGTCCCAGGCCTGCTGGCGCATCTCGGGACTGAATCGGTTCACCGGCGGGAAGTCGTGGAGCCGATCGAAGGGGCGGCAGCCGTTGATGATCATGCGCTTGTAGGGCAGCGCGCGGCGGCTCACGCGGTCTTCGATGGTCCGAAGCGGGTCGAGCAGCCACTTGCTCTCGACGATGCTGGTCCGCGTGTCTTCGGGGTCGAAGCGCGTCCCAACGGCCCAGAGGACGTTCCACGGATCCTCGATGTTCACGTCGTCGTCCACGATCATGAAGAGGCGGCTCGGGGCGTGCATCTTCTCGAGGGCGTCCATCAGACGCGGCACGTCGTCCGCGTTCTGCTGCTCGACGGTGATGACCGTCACGCCAAGGGGGCCGTAGGCCTTGACCCGGCGCACGGGAATCTCGAGGGCGGCCGCGCGGTCCAGCATGCCGGTGACCTGACGAATGGGGAGCGTAAAGACGTAGCCGTTGCGGTTGTACAGGGGCGGCGCGCCGTACAGAATCGGATCGTTCCGGTAGTAGAGCGCCTTGACGTGGATGACGGGCTCCGGTGTTGAAGACGACTCGCTGTACCCCGTCCACTCGCCGAAGGGTCCTTCGGTTCGAACCTCGCTCTCCGGCGAAGGGATCTCCCCCTCGATGGCGATCTCCGAGTGTGCGGAGATCGGGAGGCCGGTCACGGGCCCGCGAATGACCTTGACCGGCTCATTCGCCACGAATCCGGTGTAGTCGTACTCGGAGGTGCTCTTCGGCACCCCGCTCGCGGAGCAGCCGGCGAGGAAGATGAGGGGCTCGGGACCGAAGGACACTGCGACCGGGCACGGCTTTCCCTGCTTCCAGTACTTCTCCATGATTCGGCGACCGTCGCTGTCCGGCTCGGAGAAGATCCCCGTCGTGTTGCGATCGTGGAGCTGGACGCGATAGGTGCCGATGTTGGTGAAGCCCGTCTCAGGATCCTGGTTGATGATGGCTACCCCGGTCCCGATGTATGGAGCCCCGTCCCCCTCGTGCCAGAGCGGCACGGGGAACTGCATGAGATTCACGTCATCGCCCGTCTGGATGTTCTCCAGGACCGGTGCTCGATCGACGACGACGGGCGGAACGGGCTTGTAGTGGGCCCACCGCTTCTTGAACCCTTCCATGAGCTGCTCTTCGGTCGTGTCTGGGTCCATGTCCATCGCGAGGAGTCCGCGCCGGTGGGTGCTACACACGTTCACCGCAACGCGGTAGCCGGCGGGGTACCCGGGGATGTTGTCGAAGAGCAGGGCCGGTCCATCCGCGTGGAGCGACAGCTCGCTGATAACGCCGATCTCCAGATTGAGGTCCGCGCCGTCGATCGTCTTCAGCTCGCCGATCGCATCGGCCTTCTGCAGCAGGGTTCGCAGATCGATGAGTGCCACTTTTTGGTCTCCTCCTCTTTGTTCGCCAATCGAACACGCTTTGTCATCCTGAACGGAGTGAAGGATCCGTTCCCTTTCGTTCCGTCGCAGGATTGCTGTCGCGTCAATACAGATCACGGATTCTTCGCCTGCGGGCTCAGAATGACAGACTCTTATTTCACGTCCCATTCGTTGACGTTGCCCATGAAGATCGTGGTGCCGCCCGCCATGGTGAGGCTGACGGGCGAGATGCGATTGTTCACCATGGTCGGCTCCGCCTGGTAGAAGAGCCCCATGAGATTCAGCGTCTCGGCGATGTGCATCGCGACTTGCGACACCACGGCGATCCGTTCTGGCCGCGGGATCGTCACGAAATACCGATCGAGAAGCGCGTCGAACTGCGGGTTCATGTAGCGCGAGTAGTTGTCCCCAACGAAGTTGTTCTCGGCCAGCGGTGTCTTCGAGCTGTGAATCCGTGGCAGCGCATCCAGGTCGTTCGGTTGACGCTTGAGATCGAACGACGGGAAGGTACTGCGGTATGCGCGATCCTGCGACCGCTGCGGGGGCACAGGGATCGGCTCCATCGCGATCCCGATGCGCTGCCAGTAGCCAGACACCGCGAACATGGACTTCTCCTGGAGGTCGTCACCCTGGGTGGTGCGGATCTCGAGGCCGAGCCGCTGGCTCGACGCGTCGCGGAGCCCTCCATCCGTGCCCACTGAGTACCCTAGGTCCTCGAGCATTGCCGTCGCCTTGCGCGGGTCGTACTCATACTTCGGTACCCGCCGCTCGACTTCCGCGTAGTCCGGCTGGCCGGGGTTCATCAACGTGTGCGCGACCATCGCCAGGCCCGCCAGCAGGCTGTCCACCATCTCCTGTCGGTCGATGGCGTGCACCAGCGCGCGGCGGAAGCGCACGTCAGTGACCACCGTGGGATTGGGGTCCACGAACTGGGGATAGACCATGATCCAGTTCTTCAATCCGTATTGCGCCGTGCCGTCTCGCCACTGGTCGCGGATCTGGAGCGCCTGGTCCAGGGAGATGTTCCGCCCCATGGTCAGGTCGACCGCGCCGGCCAGGAGGTTGGCAGCCAGCGCTGCAGGATCGGTGATGAAGACGACGTTTACCTCGTCGATCTTCGGCCTCCCGAGCACGTAGTCCGGGTTGGCCTCCAGCACCGCCCCGCTTCCGTGGTTCCACTCACGGAGCTTGAAGGCGCCGGTGCCCACGAACTCCTTGTTCCAGAAGGGGAGCTGCTCGAAGCTGCCCTTGTCCTCTAGATAGGGCTTCTCCAACAGGTGCCGCGGGAGAATCGTGGTCACCCGCTGGCTCAGCAGGAGGTCGGCGTCGATGAACGGCTGCTTCCACTTGACGCTCAACGTGTCGCGGCCGACGGCCTCCGCACTCTCGATGGAGTCGTACGCGAGGTGTTTGAAGTACGGCATGTCGCGGTCCTGGACAACCTGCAGGGTGAACAAGAGGTCGTCGACCGCGACGGGGGTCCCATCGTGCCATCGGGCGTTCGGCTTGATCTGCCACACGGTCTCCATTCGTCCGTCAGGCAGGAGCTTCCAGAGGCCATTTTCGATGGAAGGCACGGCGACCGCCAGTTGCGGAATGAGGTTGCCGTTCGCGTTTGGCATGACCATGTTCGCGTGGACAGACTGCTCCAGCTCGTCGGCCCCGGCGAGCACGATGCCGCTCTGATTCGCCCGCGAAATGACGGCCTTTGGCTCGCTCTTGACCGCGGCGGTGATCCGCTTGACGGCGGGTGCCTGCTGTCGCGATCCCTGCACAGGGTCAGAGGTTGATGCTGGTCCCGAGGCCGTTGGCCCGCACGCCGAGAGCAGTGCGGCCAGCACTCCCATCGTTAGGCCGCGCAAAACGATCGCGTGTTTCATCCCGCTCGTACCTCCCACTGAGTCACGTTCCACGCCTGGTTCATCGCCGTAACGCCCTGTAGGCGATTACTCACCAGGATCGGCCCCGCGTTGTAGAAGAGACCCGTGACCAGGGCCTGATCGGTCTGCACACGCAGGATCTGGCCGAGAGCGAGCAACCGCTCCTGCTTCGGTACGGTCGAAAAGTACCGGTCGATGAGGGCGTCGAATTCAGGGTTCATGTAGCGGTTGTGGTTTCCCGTGACACGGAAGCTGTTCTCGGGAAGCGACGTCTTGGAGCTGTGATAGCGGCCGATACCGCCGATCCCCAAATCGTTCGGTTGGTTCGCCATGTAGTACCCAGGGAATGTGGCGCGGTACTCCGGCTCGGACGCCCGCTGCGTCGGAGTCACAGAAGCCTGGGCATTGATCCCGGCATGCTGCCAATAGTTGGCCACCGCCAGCGCGGACTTCGTGGTGAGGTCTCGTCCAGCCGTGACCCGAAGCTCTGTCTCGAGGCGCTCGCCGGTCACGGCTGCGCGGAACATGCCTTCGCCATCTCGCGAGTACCCGAGGCTCTCGATCGCCTGGGTCGCCGCGCGTAGATCGTAGTCGTACTTGACGATGCTGCCCTCTAGAGCCTTGTAGTCAGGCTCCGTCGGACTCGCGTGACTGTGCGCGACGGGCACCAGCCCGGCGTTCAAGCCATCCGTCATCTCCTGGCGATTGATCGCCTGCGTGAGTGCCCTGCGAAAACGGGCGTCACCGATGATCGGCGGACCGGGCGTCATGAGCTGGGGGAACAAGGAGATCCACCCGGCGTACTGGATCTCCATTCGACCGTCCGGCCACTGGTCGCGCACGTTGATCCCCTGTTCGAGTGACATTCGTCCGTTCAGGTTCACGTCGACTGCCCCGGCCAAGAGGTTCGCGATGAAGGCATTGGAGTCGGCGATGAACCTGACCTGGATCTCGTCGATCTTCGGCCGTCCGAGCGCATAGGCATCGTTGGCATTGAGGAGGATGTGGCTTCCGCGCACGAAGTCCTGCAAACGGTAGGGGCCGGTGCCCACGAAATCCTGGCTCCAGTAAGGGAGGTCGAGGAATCCGCTGCGATCCTCCACATAGCCCTGCTCGAGTAGGTGGCTCGGCACCGGCACGACGCCGTCGTTCGAAAACAGCGAGTCCGCGAAGATGAACGGCTGCTTCCACACGACCTTGATTGATGTTGGGCTGAGCGCCTCGACCGAGCTAACCGCGTCATACGCCACATCGTCGAACGACGGAATCTCCTTGTCGCGCGCCAGGCGATAAGTGAAGAGGAGGTCGGCGCTCGTAAATGGCTGGCCGTCGTGCCAACGAACGCCGCTGCGAATGGTCGAGGTTGTCTCCATACGGCCATCGGGGAACACCTGCCAGAGACCGTTCTCGGTACTCGGAACCGCCTCGGCAAGCAGGGGACGTCGCGCGCCCTTCTCGTCGAGGTTCGTCAGCCCGACGTTCACCAGGCTCTCGGTCTCCTTGATTCCGACGACGACGACGGTCTGCGCCGCGTTGGTCATGCGGTAGTTCAGGCCCGTCAGCTCGCCGGACACGGCAGCGATGATTCGCGTCGGCGCGCTCTTGGGTCTGTCAGACCGAGCCTGGGCCGCGCCGCGATCCTGGACGCCCGTGCCGCATCCGAGCGATAGAAGCAGGAGGATCAATGCTCCGTGGTGGATGCCACTCACTCTTGGTTTCGCGCGTCGTTCGGACCGCGGGCGGCGCCGCGCTGATAGAGCGCGTCGGCCATCTCGCAGGGGATGTTGGCCTGCTTCAGGGCCTCCTGGTAGCGGCGGCGGATCTCCGGATCCTCGTCTTCGTACTCGATCAGGGCGCCGCCCTCGTTCACGTCCTGGAAGACGGCAGGGACGGCCCCGCGTGGGCGCAAGCCACCGAATCCTGGGCCGGCGACGCGGCTACCATTGCGGATCGCGATCTGTCGCGCGGGCTCGCGGCCGGTGTTGAAGTGCTGGTGGAACCAATCCGTGGGCGGGGCGTAGAGGCTGGTCTGCTTCCACTTCACCTCGATCACCTCGTCCTGGTGGCCCGTCTCGTATGGGCGGATCCCAAGCTCCTTTGGCCACAGAAGAACGTACCCCTCTGATCGAAGGCACATCAGGACGGGGCCAGCCGGATGGTAGTGGGCCTTGTGGTAGCGGCCGACCGGCCATTCGTGGATGTGCCCGATGAGGGCGTTGCCGGACATCTCGAATTGCATGCGGTAGTTGCCGGCGCCCTTGTATTCGCCAGGGGCAAGCTGCGCGCCAAGCGCGTTCGGGATGAAATTCGTGAACCAGAGGTTCTGCGTCCCTCGCACGGTGCGCTCCTGGCCCTCGGCAAAGAACTGATCCTCTCCGTTGAACCGATCCCGAAACGCGTACGTGGACGAGTAGATGAAGTTCGGGTCTCGGAAACCGTTCATCATCGACGGCGCGTCGTTGACGGCGAGAAATCGGACCGGCTCGCGGCCGAGGTTGAACAGCCGGTAGCGGGTGTTGAGCGGCGGGGAGAAAACGCTGCCTTGTCCCCATTCGAAGACGTGCTTCTTTGTGTCGCCTTCTTGCCAGATCTCGGTCGTGCCCTGGCCCTCGAGGATCAAGATGACCTGCTCGAACAGGTGGTGCTGCGGCTCGGTCGAGCCTCCTGGAGGAATCTCCGCGACCACCATCCCGCGCGCGCCTTCCATGAGCGCGTACAGGTTGACGAACGCCGCGGGAACCCCGAGCCGCGGCCACACGCCGAGCTGGATGTTGCCGATCTCCTCGACGGCGAAGTCGTTGAGGATGGGGATCCCTTCGCCCTTCTGCCACTTGCCGTACGTCGTGTCCTCGAACGCCTCGACAACGCCCCTCAGACGTGGATCCACCGCTGCCATTTGAGCCATGTCATCTCCCCCTTCGCGAACCGAATGTGTTACACGGCGTTGGCGATGGCGGCCGCGGGCCGTCCAACCCATGCGTCACCGCGTTCGGCGAGCTCGTCGCAGTGGTCCTTCCAGCTTGTCGAGCTGGGAATCACGCCATAGGTGGCGACGATGCTGGTGAATAGATTGTTCGCCGGATCACGGAACACGGCAGGTGGGTCTTTGCCCTCCTGCACGTCCTTGATCGCCTTCAGCAGCAGCTTGCGGGCTATGACCAGCGGCGAATCGCTCGCCACCAGGTGCTCTTGGGTTCGGTCCTGGATGGGGCCCGCGCCCTCGGTGGCGCACAGGTCCTGGGCCGCGAAGTAGCGCATCTCGATGCCCGTGAAGCTCTCTGCACGCATGAGGTCCCGCTTCTGGAGAAAGCGGTTTCGCCGATTCGGGATGGGCATAAAGCTTGGGGTGGGCGTGAACTCGTCGCGCTTTCGCCGCATCTCCTCCCGGTCGTAGATGCGGTCGCGGTCGAAGTTGACGACGTACTTCCAGTGGTGGGTGTCGTCGATGGGTACGTGCCAATTCAGCCCGCCCGCCGGGAACGCGTACATGTTGGGAAGCATCAGCGTCCCGACTCGAATGTAGTTCTCGTCGGGGTTCAGCGTGCGAATCTTGCACACTCGCAGCCCAACGTCCACGAGCTGCGCCTCGCACCGCTCCATCCAGGGCGCCGATCCGCGGGAGGACAACTCGCTCGCGCTTCCCTCGGCGCCCGGCGCGTTGACGCCGTCGGCGGCGGTGTGGTCCCGCTGGCTGTAGTGCAGGAACGAGACATGCAGGAGATCGATCGTTCCCTCGCTGCCCTGAAGGTAGTTGCACTCGCTGTAGATCTTGGTAGCCCAGACGTGGTCCGCGTCGTGCACCAGGAAGTCGTAGTTCGGCAGGAGCGGTGGCTCGCCTGGTCCCATGTAGGTCAGGATGAGGCCGTTTTTCTCGACGCACGGATACGCCTTCTGGCGAATCCGCTCGTGGAACGTCGACCCGGCCGGCTCGCCAGGCTGCTCCAGGCAACGGCCCTCGCGGTCGTACAGCCAGCCGTGGTAGATGCAGCGAAGCCCGCCGTCTTCCGTTCGTCCGTAGCTCAGATCGGCGCCGCGGTGCGCGCAGTGTAGGCCCAAGAGCCCGGGCCGTCCATCGTCGTCTCGAAACAGGACCAGGTCCTCTCCCATTAGGCGGACCGGAAGCGGCGCACCCCCGATAGGCAGCTCCTCCGAGAGAGCGGCCGGCTGCCAGTAGCGTCGGATCATCTCCCCGCAGGGCGTGCCCGGCCCCGTTAGGGTGAGCAGATCGTTTTCCTCTTGCGTCAGCATCTACTTGTCTCTCCATAGGGGATTGTCATTCTGAGCCGACAGGCGAAGAATCCGCGCCACGACCGCGATCATGAAGCCAAACGCGGTCACGGATCCTTCTCTTCAGGATGGCACTTTCTATTTCATGTCCCATTCGTGCGCGTTCCAGGAGCTCAACGAGCCGCCAGCCCTGGCCGTGGTCACGCCCGTGACTCGGTTCGAGATGGCCTCCGCGTCGCCGTTGTAGAAGAGCCCCATGAGGTTCAAGTTCTCTGCAATGTGGCGGACGATTCGTCCCAGCGCCTCGGTTCGCTGCGGCCGGGGGATCGTGGAGTAGTACTGGTCGAGCAGCCCGTCGAGCTCGGGGCTCATGTAGCGCGTGTGGTTCCCAGCTCCCGGTACCTGGAAGTTATTGGATGGCAGCCGTGCCCGCGAGCTGTAGAGGTTCGGCATACCGCGCACGTCGTTCGGCTGGTTGAAGAGCTGGAATGCCGGAAACGTTGCACGGTACTCGAAGTCGCTGACACGTTGCGGCGGGATCACAACCGTGGACACGCCGACCCCCGCCTTCTGCCAGTAGTCCGCGACAGCGAACATCGACTTACGGCTGATCTCAAGTCCGATGTTCCGGATCTCCAGCTCCAGCCGCTGGCCATCCGCGGAGTCGACGAACATGCCGTCTGGACCGCGCGTGAAGCCGAGCGTGCTGATCGCCTGCGTCGCCGCGCGCGGGTCGAACTCATACTTCGGTAGGCTCTCCTCGATCGCCCGGTATTGCGGCTGGCCCGGACTGAGCCAGCTATGGGCGACGGGCACGAGTCCCCCGTTCAGCGTGTCGGCCATCTCCTGACGGTCGATCGCATGCAGCAGCGCTAGCCGAAACGCCGTGTTGGCCACCGCCGGCGGGTTGGGGTTCACGAACTGCGGGATCAGGACGAGCCAAGCGGTGATCCCGAACTCGATGTTGGTGCTGCCGTCTCTCCATTGCTCGCGGAGCTGGGCTGCCTGCTCGATGGAGAGGCTGCGCCCGAGCGTCGTTTGGATCGCTCCGCTCAGAATGCTGGCCATCAGGGTGTTGGCGTCCGTCATGAAGCGGATCTCGATCTCATCGATCTTCGGTCGACCGAGCACGTACCGGTCGTTTGCGCCCAGGACGAGGTAACTCCCTCGAACCCACTCCCTCATCTGGTAGGGGCCGCTCCCGACGTATTCGTCCGTCCAGAAGGGGAGCTGCGTGAATGTCGACTTGTCTTCCAGATACGGCTTCTCGAGAAGGTGGCTCGGAAGTGGCGGCGTGAGGTCGTGGCTGAAGAGTCCGTCTGCGTCGACATAGGGTCGCTTCCACGAAACGACCACGGTCCGTGGGTCTGGCGCCTCCACACTGTCGATGGAGCTATGGACGTCGTGACCGAACGCCGCTAGCTCGCGGTCCTGGGCCACCTGGGCTGTGAAGATGAAGTCCGCCGACGTGACGGGGATTCCATCGTGCCACGTGGCTCCGTCTCTGATCTTCCATCGGGTCTCCATCCGCCCGTCCGGAAACAACTTCCAGAGACCGTTGTCGATCGACGGCACCGCCTCGGCGAGCTGCGGGCGGCGTGAGCCCGTGTTGTCGACCACGGTGAGCCCCGCGTTCACCAAGACGCGGAGCTCGTCATCCCCAGGGATTGAAATGGCTGGCGGAATGCTCGGCTCGCCAGCGGTTGCAGCCACAAGACGCTTCGGCGCCGAGCGCTGCTCGCCCGACGCCGCCGTCCCGCTGGCTGCGCTCCGCTGCTGCGCCGCGGGCGCCGCTGGCGCACATGCGGCCAGGAGAACCGCAGCCAGCATCAATAGCGATGCATGGTGACTTCGTTGGGTTAACGCAACGAGGCCCGCCCTCACCCCAACCCTCTCCCAGAGGGAGAGGGAGTACGTCACGCCAGCCCTCTCCCAGAGGGAGAGGCCGGCGCGAAGCGGCGGGTGAGGGCGGGTCCTCATGCGAGCAAAAAGACGCGGCGCGGGCATCGATCGTTTCGGCTACAGGCAATCATGTGCGGCTATACCACCGGTTGAGTCTGCGGTACCCTCTGCCAGTTCTCGATCTCATTCAGCAGCGAGCTCCACCGAGCTTCGACGTCCGCACGCTCCTCGCGCGTGAAGACGTTGCTGACGGGGAACGTGTCTCGCCAGGCGTAGGGACGTGTGGCGTCGATCAGTGTTCGCCCGGTCGTGTAGTCGCCCATTTCCTTCTGGAGAGGCGTGAGTCGCGGATCGAGGTCGCTGGTCCAGGCGTTGGACACGACCTCGAGGGACCGGGCCGGGTCGACCCGCGTGCAGAGCGCCCAGAGTACCTCGCGCATGTTCGACGGGTCGATGTCGTCGTCCACGACGACGTACGTGCTGTACATGCTCGCGCCCGATCGGAGACCAGTCGCGGCGAGCAGCGCTTGCTTCGCGTGGCCGGGGTACCGCTGCTTCAGCGCGATCACGACCATAAGGCCGGCGCAGTGGCCCCAGACGCCTGAGACGTCGCTGATGCCAGAGCGCTCGAGGTGCTCCCACATCATGGCCGCGCCGCCGGGCAGGTCGCTGTCCCAGTGGAGCAGCGGGCGGAGGGGCGGGCTGCCATAGATGATGGGGGCCCCACGGTACGAGATGCGCTGGACGCGAATCACGCACTCGGCACCGGAGTGGGAGTAGTAGCCAGGCCATTCGCCGAAGGGGCCCTCGGGAAGCGACTCTTCTGAAGGTGGCGGGATCTCTCCCTCCACGACGATCTCCGCGTGGGCCGGCACGAGAATTCCGTGGACTGGCGAGGGAAGCACCTCGACCGGCTCGCCCCGGATGGCGCCGGCGTAGTCGTATTTCTTCCCGGTGCGTCCGCTGGTCGCGACCAGGAACGTGACCGGCTCGCAGCCTAGCACGACCGCTACGGGACACGGTCGTCCCTTCGACCAATACTTCTCGGCGATGATCCGACCCGCTTTGTGTTGGATGATCCAAACGCTCAGGCGGTCGCGGCCCTGGACGCACGCGCGGTAGGTGCCGTAGTTCGTCAGACCCGTCTCGGGATCACGCATGACGATAATGTCGCCCGTCCCGATGTACCGGCCGCCATCACGCTGGTGCCAGGTGGGCGCGGGGAAGCGCCCGAGGTCCACGTCGTCCCCGACCATCTCATAGGAGAGGACGGGGCCGTCCGACACCGTCACGGGCGGGATGAGCTCGAGGCCCCGCACCCGCTGCCGGTGCATCTTCACCAGGTCGATCGGATGCGCATCGGGCGGAAGATCGACGGCCAGCGCATAGCGGCGACGATTGTTGTGGACGTTGCTCGCCACCCGAAACTCGGGGTCGAAGCCCTCGAACTGATCGAACACGAGCAGCGGACCGCTTTGCTCCGCGCTCAGCTCCGTGAGACAGCCCACGTCGCGATCACGATCAGCGCCGTGGATGATTTTTAAGTCGCCGATACGGGCGGCCGCGTCGATGAAATCTCCAAGCGATCGAAACGGCATCTCTTTCCTCCTGAGTTAAACCGCGGTCAGTTTGAGATAACCCGCCCGCGGGATGCGCCATAGTACTCTGGACGAGTCGGAGTCTCAACACCTCAGGCCCTAATGCAGGCGACCTCGTGTGATGGCTCCTTGGCTTCGAGGGGCGGGTCGGCCTGGGAGCACTCGGCGATGGCAATCGGGCACCTCGATGCAAACCTGCAGCCTGGCTTTGGGTTAATTGGAATCGTTGGCTCGCCCTTGGCCTCGACGCGACGGACCGGCGCGTGCGGGTCGGGCTCCGATCTCGCCGCGAGCAGGGCTTGCGTGTAGGGATGGAGTGGCTTCGCGAAGAGCTGCTCGGCAGGGGCCGCCTCCACGATCTTGCCTGCGTACATCACGGCGATCGAGTCAGCCAGGTACTCGACGACGCTGAGGTTGTGGGAGATGAAGATCATGCTGAAGTGTCGCTGCTCTTTGAGACTACGGAGAAGGTTCAGCACCTGGGCTTGAACCGATACGTCCAACGCCGAGACCGGCTCGTCTGCGATGAGCAGCTCGGGCTCAGGGGCCAGCGCTCTCGCGATGGCGATGCGCTGGCGCTGACCCCCGCTGAACTCGTGCGGATAGCGGTAGACGTGGTCGGGGCTGAGGCCGACGGCTACGAGGCACTCGATCGTCCGCTCGGCGAGCGCGGCTCCCCGCAAACCCATATGGATGGCAAGCGATCGCCCCACGATCTGGCCCACGCGCTTTCGCGGGTTGAGCGAGGAGAACGGGTCCTGGAACACGATCTGCATCGACTTGCGGAGGGGCGCGAACTCCCGCTGAGGCATCGCGAGCACGTCCTGTCCGCGCAGGAGAACGCGACCACCGGTGGAGGAGATAAGTCTCGTGATGAGCCGCGCAGTGGTCGACTTGCCGCATCCGCTCTCTCCCACCAAACCCAGCGTCTCGCCAGGGTTCACGGTGAAGCTGATGCCGTCCACGGCGTGCAGCATGCGCGGGCCGTGCATCATGCGGTCGACGAGGCCGGGGGTGATGTCGAAGGTCTTGGAGAGATCTTCAACGGCCAGGAGCGGAGTGATCCTCGGTAGATCTGGGGTGGCGGCGACTGGGGCTGCCCTCACCTGACCTCTCCCACTGCGGTGGGAGAGGAACCTGCAACGGCCCTTGCTAGACTTTCCCACGGTGTGGAAGAGGACCTTCTAGGCAGGCTCATCCGACCTCTCCTGGTGATGGCGAAGAACGGTCGAAGTCGCCGGCGAAATGGCAGGCGGCCCAGTGGCCAGGGCGCCATTCCTGGAACGGGGGCAAGTCAATTTCGCAGCGCGCCTCTGCGCGCGCACAGCGCGGGTGGAACGGACAGCCAGAGGGCGGGTGGTGCAGGTCGGGAACGGTGCCCTGGACCGGTTGCAAGGGGCGCGTCTTCGATCCGGATCGTGGGATGGCATCCAGCAAGCCGCGCGTGTAGGGGTGCAGCGTGTCGTCGAAGATCTGGAACTTGTCGCCCATCTCGACGAAGCGGCCCGCGTACATGACGGCGATCCGGTCGCTGACCCGCGTGACGACGCCGAGATCGTGGGAGATGAACACCATCGCCATCCCCAGCTCGCTCTGCACATCGTCGAGCAGATCCAGGATCTGCGCCTGGATGGTTGTGTCCAGCGCAGTCGTCGGCTCGTCCGCGATCAGCAGCCTCGGCTCGCAGGCGAGCGCCATCCCGATCATCACCCGCTGACGCATGCCCCCGCTGAGCTGGTGGGGGAAGCGATCCACCACTGTCTCAGGGCTCGCGATGCGAACGCGTGTGAGAAGATCGATCACCGCCGCCTGCGCCTCGCGGCCGCGGTGGCCCTTGTGGACCTGCAGCAGCTCGCGGAGCTGGTCGCCGACGGTGTAGCTCGGGTCGAGGGAGGTCATCACCTCCTGAAAGATCATGGCGATCTCGCGCCCGCGAATTCCACGCATGTTCCGCTCGGAGAGCGACAAGAGGTCCTGGCCCTCGAAACGAATCGCCCCACCGACGATGCGCCCGGGATTCGATACGAGACGCAGCAGCGAGAAGGCTGTGACGCTCTTGCCCGAGCCGGTCTCTCCGACGATGCCGAGCGTCTCGCCCTTCTCCAGGGTGAACGACACGCCATTCACCGCGTTGATGACCCCACGCGGCGTGGTGAACTGCACGTGGAGGCCAATCACTTCCATCAGAGGAGCGGCGGGCAGGGAGACGGCGGGGAGGGGAGCGGCTGACAAGGGTGTTTCAGTCACTCCTGATAATGCCGTGGGTCTAGGATGTCGCGCAGGCCATCCCCGAACATGTTGAATCCGAGGATCGTGATCGCGATGGCTGCGCCCGGGAAGATCGCCGCCAGTGGCTGCAGCTCCAGGAACGGGGTGACCTCCTTCAGCATGAGCCCCCAGCTCGCCGTCGGCGGCGGGAAGCCAAGGCCGAGGAAGCTCAACGTCGATTCGATGAGGATCGCGTGGGCAAAGTCGAGCGACAGCGCAATCACGAGTGGAGCCGAACAGTTGGGGAGGATCTCCGAGAAGAGGATGCGCCACGGCGGCTCGCCCACCATGCGTGCCGCTTCGACGTATTCGCGCTCCCTTTGAGCGAGCACGACGCCTCGGACCAGACGACCATACTGCGGGATCGAGCTGATGGCGATGGCGATGAGCAGCGGGCCGAACCCGCCGCCGAGCGCCGCCACGAGCGCTATCGCCAGCAAGCGCCCCGGGAATGCCATGATCGCGTCCATCAGCCGCATGATGACCGCGTCCAGCCAAGAGCTGAAGAAGCCGGCCGCGGCACCGAGGGGTATGCCGATGAGCGCGCCGATGGTTACGGCTCCGATGGCGACCTGAAATGCCGTCCGCGCTCCCCAGATGATCCGGCTGTACGTGTCCCGCCCAAGGAAGTCGGTTCCCAGCCAGTGATCCGCTGCGGGACCCTTGAGGCGGTTGGCGATGTCAATCGCGTACGGATCGTACGTCGCCAGCAGCGGGGCGAAGATCGCCATACCCGATCCGAGCAGGATGATGACGCCCCCCACGAGCGCCAGACGGTTGCGGGCCAGAATGCGAAACGAGGTCGCGAGCTGTGCAAATGCCCGTTCATGCTGAGCCTGTCGAGGAACGAACCCCGCTCGTCCTGAGCTGGTCGAAGGACGGATGGGTTCCGGGACACCGAGGGGTTCGGAACGGCTATCGACGCTCATCCGCTACCCCAACCGCACGCGTGGATCGATCCACTTGTACGCGACGTCCACGCACAGATTGACCGCGACGTAGGTTACCGCGAGGATCAGCACCCCGCCCTGCACCACGGGATAGTCGCGCGCGTAGATGCCCTCCAGCAGCAGGCTTGCCGCCCCCGGCCACGAGAAGATCATCTCGACGATCGTCGCCCCGCCGAGCAGCCGTGCCGTCTGGAGACCGACGATCGTGACGACGGCCAGCAGAGAGTTCCTCGCCGCGTGTCGAAGGATCACGCGTACGGGTGACAGGCCGCGGGCACGCGCCGCGCGCACGTAGTCTTGGCTGAGCTGCTCGATCATCTCGGCGCGCAAGTACCGGGTGAGGTGAGCTGCCATCTCGGTTCCCAGGACGATCGCAGGCATGATGGCGTGGCGGAGGAATCGCCCCGGATCCGCCGTTGGATTCGCGTACCCGATAGATGGAAGCCAGCCGAGGTTGATGCTGAAGATGATGATCAGGATGAGTGCCAGCCAGAAGTTCGGTATGGCAATGCCCCAAAGTGAGAACCCCATCGCCGCGTAGTCGACCATGGTGTTTTGACGAAGAGCGGCGATGATCCCGGCAGGGATGGCGATGAAAAGCGCCGTTATCAGCGCCGTGACTGCTAACCAGATCGTGGCGGGATACCGTTCGGCGAGGAGCTCGGTGACCGGACGTCGGGACTTGAGCGAGACGCCGAGATCGCCTTGGACTACGCGTGACACCCAGCTCAGATACCGAATCGGTAGCGGCTGATCGAATCCGAGCTGATGTCGCAGCTCCTCGTACTGTTCGCGATTCACGTTTGCGCCAACATCGGCGCCGAGCATGACGAGAACCGGATCGCCCGGGATGAGCTGGACGATGAGAAAGACGCCGAGGCTCACCAGGAGAAGCACAGGTACAGCCTGCGCGAGCCGCTGAACCACGTAGGAGGCGATCAAACGCGCCAATCCTCAACGAAACTGCAGGCGATATACTCAGCGCCCTGAGAAGTGCCCAATGATAAGGAGGATGCAATGGCCGAGCAAGTTCTCGCGGCGGTCAAGACCGGGCCTCGGACCGCGGAGGTCCGCGAGATCCCTATGCCCGACGTCCCGCCGGATGCCGCGCTGCTGCGAGTCACCGCCGCGGGAGTGTGCGGCCACGACATTGCAACCTTCGACCAGCCACTGGTCGATGGCCCATTTATCCTCGGCCACGAGAACGTCGGGGTCATCGCGAGGATCGGCTCCGTCGCGGCGAGACGTTGGGACCTCAAAGAGGGCGACCGCATCGCGCTCGAGGGGTATCAGGGCTGCGGTCAGTGCGAGTCGTGTCGCACTGGCTACGTGGGTTTCTGTCCTCGTGAGGGCGATCCCGACGCCGTCTCGATCTCGCCGGGCACGCTGCCGGCGCTCCAGCCATCGCGGAACGGCGGGTTCAGCCAGTACATGTACCTCCGGCCGACAACTCGCTTCCACCGAGTGCCCGACAAGCTCCCCGACCAGCAGGCCGCCCTGGCTATCCCTTTTGGAAACGGCTGGGAGTGGGCGTACGAGGTCGGCGGCGTTCGACCCGGCATGACGGTCCTCATCCAGGGCCCGGGTCAGCAAGGCCTTGGTTGCCTGATGGCTTCCAAGGAGGCCGGCGCCGACTGCATCATCGTCTCGGGCCTCAGCCGGGATGCCCGACGCCTCGAGGTAGCGCGCCACATGGGCGCCGACTACACGATCGACGTCGAAGCCGAGGACCTGCGCGAGCGCGTCCGCGAGATCACCGGTGGCCGCGGAGTCGACGTTGCCCTCGACATGGCCGTCGCGGGCGAAGCCACGATCCTTCCCGCGCTCGACCTGCTCCGCCCGCGTGGCGCGCTGGTCCTGGTCGGCGCGGAGCAGCCCCCGCTTGCGAGCTTCCCCATGGGCGCGCTTCCCCGCAAGGGCCTGAGCGTCCGAGGCGCCAACGGCCACAAGCTTCTCTCCGTCGACATGGCGCTCCAGGTCATGGCATCCGGCCGCTACCCGATCCACGAAGTCTCCAGCCACAGCTTTAGCCTGAACCAGGTCGGCTGGGCCATCCGCTCCACCGCGGGCGAGGGCGAGCCCGGCGCCGTCCACGTCTCCATCGACCCCTGGGCTGCGACGGAATGAGCCGATTTTATGTCTGACGGCACGGCTGAGGGGCGAGATACAATGCCCGGCTCGGCCCCGTGAAGTCCGCGTAGGTCATTGTTCGATCCCGAAAGGATCCTACGTCTCCTGAACGACGCAGGCGTGGCCTACATTGTGATTGGGCTCGACGACCTCATCCGTCTTCGAAGAGCAGCAGCTCGACCAAAGGACCTCGCAGATATTCCCGACCTCGAAAGACTCCGCGACTTTGCGGAACGAAACCCTCTAGCGCGCGCCCACCAGGTGCACCGCCGCGAGGTTGGTGTCGACCACCTCGTTGGGGTCGTGGGTGACGGCCATGGGCTCGATCCCCTGCGCGAGCTTGTCGATCTCTCGTAGGACCAGGTTGTCGAAGAACGCAACGCCGGTGTCGCGCGTCCCAGCGTGCCACGACTCTCGCGCTGAGATCGGGCCCTGGGTCTCGATCGCCATCACGTCCTGATTCGGGACCTTGTCCATGCGGTAGCGGGCGTTCGGATGCGCGGCGTCGATCGGCGTCTTCGTGTCGGCAGGCGGCATGACGTACGTGCCCCGCGGCTCGGTTCCCCAGTCGCTGATCTTGCCCTGATCGAGGTTCACGCGGATCGCGAACTTTCTGGTGTGCGTGTCGTCGACGGGGCACTTGACCGAGATCTGGTTCATGCGCCGCAGGATGTTAGGAAAGACGACGATGTCCTCTTCCAGGTAGCCGTCGCTGATGCCCATGACGCGCATGACCCCGTAGGACGTCTCCTTGTACTCGAGCGATACGAGGTCGTCGATGCGGCCGCGGGTGGTGTTGGCGACCGGCGGATAGCTCCCGTCGGGGTTTCGTCGCAGCGCGTACGTTTCCTGGTGCAGGACGAAGATGTGCGAGCCGTCGACGTTATTCTCGACGACCTGGACCCAGTTGGCGGCGTACTCGATCTCCATCGAGACTTCTTTGATCGGGTACTCCATGATGTCCACTCGGCGAATGGGCGGCGCGGGCAGCGGACCCAGGTACGCCCAGTAGAGACCGAAGAGCTTCTCCACGGGATACGCACGCTGTTTCACGGTGAGGTGGAACATGCTGCCTTCGGGCTCCGCGGGTGTCTCTAGGCAATTGCCGCTGGTGTCGTACAGCCAGCCGTGGTAGGCGCAAGAGATGCCCCGCTCCTCGACGCGACCGTAGAGCAGCGATGCACCGCGGTGAGCGCAGTGATCCGCTAGCAGGCCCACGTTGCCCTTCTTGTCGCGGAAGAGGACCAGATCCTCACCCAGGATGCGAACGAACTTGGTGGGAGACTCGTCTGATAGCTCATTGAGGCCGGCCACGGGCTGCCAGTAGCGCCGCAGCAGCTCACCGCCTGGCGTACCGGGTCCCACGCGGGTCAATCGCTCGTTCTCTTCCTTGGTCAGCATGCTCACACTCCGTTGGGCGACGAATCAGCAGCGTACATCATAAGACAGGTAGCTCCCAGAGGTGGATGTTCCAATGGGGGGTCGTCCCAATGGCGCCTGTCTCGGGGCCCTTGAGGGCGGACACGTGCGCCACGGGGTTGATGAAGTAGTAGAGCGGGAAGTTCGGAAGCTGCTCGCTCTGCAGCTTCATCATCTGAACGATCGTCTGGATCTGCTCGGGCCGGTCGAGCGTCTTGTTGTAGCGGTCCCAGAGGGAGTCGTATTCGGGGTTGGACCAACCGCCGCGGTTGCTCCCGTTCCACCTGTTCGCGGCGGTTCCGATCTGCTCGCTGGCGAGGCTCTGGGCAGCCGTGGCCTCCATGAGGCCCGTGCCGTACGCCAGCATGCCGGGGAACGTGGTGTTGGCCTGCTGGTCCCGTGCCAGGGTGTTCGGCATGATGAAGGCCTGGACGTCGAGCCCCGCGCGCTGCCACGTATTCACCAGAATGGCGAGGAGTTGCTCGCGTTGGGCGGCGGCGGGGGTCCAGAAGAGCGGTTGGAGCCGCTCACCGTTTGCGCTCGCGAAAAAGCCGTCTCGGTCCTTCGCGAACCCTGCCTCGACCATGAATTGCTCGGTCCGCCTTGGGTCGTACGGGTACTTGGTGAGGGCGCGGTCGATCTCCGGATAGTACGGCGACTCGGGCACGAAGAACGTGTTGGCCACAGGCGCTTGTCCTTCGTAGAGTCCGTCGTTGATCGATTCTCGATCGATGGCGTGGACCACCGCTTTTCGGACGCGGACGTCGAGGAGTGCTGCCGTCTGTTGGTACTCGGGGCGGTGCTGCGTCGCGGCCGCGATGACCGCGCTGCCGATCGGGTGGATCTTTCCCTGCCCCTCGGTATCGTTGAAGCCACCCTGTCGCCTAAGAACCATGGCGTTCTCGAACCCCATAGTCCCCGTCATCACGTAGTGCGTCTGGCCGGCCAGCACGGTCGAGAGCACCGTGTTCCCATCGTTGATGAAGCGCAGGACGAACCTGTCGATCCTGGGCTTCCCGAGAGCGTGCCCGTCGAACGCCGCGCCTTCCATGTGCGAGGCGGGCTCCCAGTTGGTCAATCTATAGGGACCTGCGCCTACGTAATCCATGGTCCAGAACCGGTGCGCCAGGAACGCGTCCCGCTGCCCGGCTGGGTCCTCTTCGTACGCGGCCAACGCCTCGCCCAGACGACTCCTCGGGAGAGGGTCGTGCCCCACGCCGTTGTCGAGATACGTCGAGCGCCACGAGATGCGGAGCGTTTGTGGGTCGACGGCCGTTATCTGCTCGATGAGATTCGTGGGCTTCGGCTCGAACACCGCGAGGCCCGGCGCTGTGTAGACCTGGTGCGCAAAGACGAAGTCGTCGGCCGTCAGCGGTGTGCCGTCGTGCCACGTCAACCCGGGACGGAGCTTCCAGGTGTTCTCCATCCGGCCGTCGGTGAGGACCCGCCAACTTTCGGTGTTGAGCTGGGGCATCGACTCCGCAATATATGGACGGACGTTTTCCTGACCGTCGACCAGGGTCATGCTGGCGTTGAAGAGGCGCGTCGTTCGCTGCGGATTCACAGGACCGACGGCCTTGGAGGAGAGGTTACCAACCTCCGTGTTTACCACCATCTGCATCGTGCGCGACGGAGCCGGTGCCGAGGCAGGCGCCGACGCCGGGCCGGCATCCCGAGGCGGCGGCGCCGCGCAGTTCAAGACGGCTACGAGGGCAAGCAGGACCAGCGCGGAAGATCGACGTATCATGTGTGACCTCGGTGGATGCTGACTCAGCGGGTTCCCACCAGGTGGATCTGCTCGATGTTCGTGTCGATGACGTAGTCCGGATCGCGACTCAAGGCCAGCGGATCCAGGCCCTGCTCCACCTTGTCGATCTCGCGCATCAGGATGTCGTCGAAGAACGTCACGCCCGAGTCTCGGGTCCCGGCGCGCCAGTTCTCCCGGACCGAGATGGGACCCTGGGTCTCGATGACCATGATGTCCTGGAACGGGACCTGGTGCTGGTTGTAGACGACGTTCGGATACTTCGCGCCGACGGGTGTCTTCGCTTCCGACGGCGGGAAGATGTAGTTGTCTGCCGCCTCGCGACCCCAGTCGTCCACCTTGCCCCGGTCCAGGTGCACCAGGAAGGCGAACCGCTTCGTGTGCGTGTCGTCGACCGGCAGCTTGACCGAGAGCATGTTCATCCGGCGCAGCATGTTGGGGAACACGAGGAGGTCATCTTCGACGTAGCCGTCGGCGATCCCCAGCGTGCGCCTGATCCCGTACGACTCTTCTTTGTATTCGAGCGAGACGAGGTCGTCGAGCCGCCCGCGAGTCGTGCTCGTCACCTTGTCGCGTGAAGCCTTCTGATCTCGGCGCATCGCGATCGTGTCCTGGTGCAGCACGAAGATGTGCGAGCCGTCGACGTTGTTCTCCACGACCTGGACCCAGTTCGCGTCGTACTCGATCTCCATGGAGACTTCTTTGATCGGGTACTGCATGATGTCCAGCTTGCGGATCGGCGGCGCGGGCATAGGGCCAAGGTATGCCCAGTACAGACCGAAGAGCTTTTCGACTGGGTAGGCGCGCTGCTTCACGGTGAGGTGGAACATGCTGCCGTCAGGCTCAGCGGGTGTCTCGAGGCAGTTGCCCTGGGTGTCGTAGAGCCAGCCGTGGTAGGCGCAGGAGATGCCCCGCTCCTCGACCCTTCCGTATAGCAGCGATGCGCCCCGGTGAGAGCAGTGGTCTGCGAGGAGACCCACGTTGCCTTTCTTGTCGCGGAAGAGGACTAGATCCTCCCCGAGGGCACGAACGAACTTCGTTGGGGACGCGTCGGTCAGCTCGTTGAGGCCGGCCACGGGCTGCCAGTAGCGCCGCAGCAGCTCACCGCCTGGCGTGCCGGGTCCCACGCGCGTCAATCGCTCGTTGTCTTCCTTGGTCAGCATGCTCTCACCCCAGTTCTCGTCTAATTGGACGGATCTTCCTCTGCCGGCGGTCTACAAGTCAAGCGTCTGGGCTACGAGGTCATCTCCCACTCGTAGATGTTCCAGTGGGCAGTCGTGGTGTTCACGCCGCCTTGCGGACCCTTGACAGCCGCCACGTGGGCGAAGGGGCTGATGAGGAAGTAGAGCGGGTAGGTGGGCGCCAGCTCGCTGTGGAGCTTCATCATCTGGACCATCGTCTGGATCTGCTCCGCCCGGTCGAGGGTGCTGTTGAACCGCTCCCAGAGCGCCTCGTATTCGGGGTTGGACCAGCCGCCGCGGTTGTTGCCCGCCCATCGATTCGATGGGGTCCCGATCTGCTCCCGAACCAGGCTCATCGCCGACGTCGCCTCGCTCAGGCCGATGCCGTGGGCGAGGATGCCCGGGAAGGTCGCCCGGGCCTGCTGGTCGCGCGCCAGAGTGTTCGGCATGACGTACGGCTGAACGTCGATCCCCGCTCGCTGCCACGTGTTGACCATGATGGCGAGGAGCTGCTGCTCGCGTTGCTGGGCTCCCGAAGGGTTCCAGAACGCCGGCTGAAAGCGCTCGCCGCTCGGGCTGGCAAAGAAGCCGTCGTTGTCCTTGGCGAATCCCGCCTCGCGCATCAGCTCTTCCGCGCGCCGCGGGTCGAAGGCGTATTTGGTTACCGCCCGCTCGATGTCCGCGAAGTAGGGCGACTCGGGCGACACGAACGTGTAGGCGATCGGCGCCTGGCCGTCGTACAGCCCGATGTTGATCGCCTCCTTGTCGATCGTGTGTGCGATGGCTCGTCGGACCCGCACGTCGTGAAGCGCCGCTGTCTGTTGGTACTCCGGTCGGTGTTGGACGACGGCCGTTGTCGTAGCGGTCGAGTTGAAGAGCAGCTTGCCCTTCTGATCTTTGTCGTTGAACCCGCCCTCCTGCTGGAGGATCTTCGAGTTCTCGAATCCGATGATGTCTCGCACGACCACGTGGGCCTGGCCGGCGAGCACGGTTGCTGTCACCGCGTTCTCATCGTTCATCAGGCGCATGATGACTCGGTCGACCTTCGGCTTGCCGAGTGCGTGGCCGTCGAACGCTGCCGCCTCGAGGTGCGAGCCGGGCTCCCAGTTCACGAGCTTGAACGGGCCGGCGCCCACGTACTCGATGGTCCAGAAGCGCTGGGACATGAACACTTCGCGCTGGCCCGGCGGGTCCTGCTCGTATGCGGCGAATGCGTCCGCGAGCATTGCGCGGGGTAGCGGGTCAAGTCCCTCGCCGTTGTCCAGGTAAGGAGATCGCCAGGTGATGCGCACGGTCCGCGGATCGACGGCGACCATTCGCTCGATCAGGTTCTGAGGCTTGGGCTCGAAGACGGCCAGCGACGGCGCCGTGTAGACCTGGAATGCGAAGACGAAGTCATCCGCCGTAAGGGCCGAGCCGTCGTGCCAGGTCAAGTTCGGCCGCAGCTTCCACGTGTTCTCCATACGCCCGTCCGGGAAGACCTGCCACGAATCGGTGTTGACCTGAGGCATCGATTCCGCGAGGTAGGGCCGCGCATTGCCCTCGCCGTCGATGAGTGTCATGCCAGCGTTGAATGCCCGTGTCGTTCGCGCAGGGTTCACCGGGCCGACGGCTTTGTAGGAGAGGTTGCCAACCTCAGTGTTGAGGATCATGACGAGGGTGCGAGTCTGCGCGGGTGCTGAGGGCGCCGATGCCGACGCGCCGGGCCGTTGGGCTGGCGCGGCTGAAGTGCAGCCCGCGATAGCGACGGCCAGCGCCAGCATGACGAGCGGTGTGATTCCACGAGGAAGGGTGACACTAGACATTTGGATACGACTCTCCATCTATTGCAGTGTCCACTCGTGCAGGTTCCAGCTCATATTTCCCTCCGGCGGGGCGAGCACCAGACCCCGCAGGCTCGACGCGTGGACCCAGGCCGAGGGTCTGATAAACAGGGAAACGGACTCGATGTTCTCGGTGTGAAGCCGCACCAGCTCGGTCACCTGAGATTCCCGCTCGGTGGCGTCCAGCGTTTTGCTGAAGACGTCGGCGAGTCGGTCGTATTGGGCATTGGACCAGCCGGTTCTATTCGGGCCACTCCAGCGCGTCTCCGCCGTCGGAATCGATGAGCTGGTGAACCCGACGATCGCAGATTCGCAGCAGTTCTGGCCGTTGGTGTACGCTCCCGCGAACGTCGCCCGCTTCTCGGGGTCCTGGCCCTGGGTGGCAGGGAGGACGAACTCCTGGGTGTCGAATCCCGCCTGTCGCCACGCGCCGGCTACGACCGCGACCTCGGCTTCGTTGTCCTTGCCCGCGTGGGTCTTTACCTCGAAGGTGAGGCGGCCATCGGTCGCACTCGCGTAGACGCCGTCTCCGCCCTTGCGGTACCCAAGCTCCTGGACAAGCTGGTCGGTTCGACGCAGGTCGAACGGATACTTGGCTGCCCCGCGGTCCGCCGCGAGACCCCAGATCGAGGTCGGCGCGACGAGGCTATCGGTCGGGATTCCCATGCCGTCATAGAGCGTCTCGTTGAAGCCCGTCTTGTCGACGGCGTGCGCCAACGCTTTCCTGAAAGTTGGATTCAAGATCACCTTGGGATCGGCCAGCTCGGGCCGATGCTGGAAATGGGCGGCTAGCCACTGGCTCGGCTGGAGCAGAACGTTTCCCGAGCCGCTCGCCACCCAGTCCTTTCGAAGGACCGCCGCCTGGGCGAGTCCCAGCGACGATCCGTCCGAGAGGTGGATGTCGCCCGCGATGATCCGTGCCAAAACAGCGTTGGGATCGTTAGCGAAGTTCAGCCGCACGCGGTCGATCTTCGCCCTACCCCAGGCGTGACTGTCGACGGCGGTCCCCTCGACGAAGGCGCCCGGCTCCCACTGGCTCAGCCGGTACGGCCCGAGACCGACGTAGTCGCGATTCCAATACGGGTGATTCGTGAACGCCTCGAGCTGCTCCGGCCGATGCGCCTCACTCAAGATGTGCCGAGGCAGCGGCGGGAACTCGGCGAAGCTCGCCACGAAAGACACGTCTGGATACGCCTGCTTCCACCGCACGAGCACGGTTCGCGAGTCGGGGGCAACGACCTCCTCCATCGCATTGAAAGGCGGCAGGCCCGAGTGGCCGAGGGCAGGCGTTGCATACACACGCCACCCGAACACAAAGTCTTCGCTCGCCAGCGGCGTCCCATCCTGCCAGAGGACGTTGGGCCGCAGCTTGTAGGTCGTCTCCATCCTCCCGTCAGGCAAGAGGCGCCAGGAATCCGTGTTGAGCTGTGGGATTGCCTCGATCAAATACGGCCTTGATGCGCCCTGGGCGTCGAGCATCGCCATCTGCCCATTGAACATGCGAATGGGCAGATCCCGGCCAACGCCCGCGGTCTGGAGCGGCCGAGTGGCCAGCGTCGTCGGCTCGACCCGTATGGCCACCATCAACGTTCGCTCTTCTCGCTGCGCAGGGGCGGATTGTCCCGAGTCTAGCGCGATAGGGATTCGCGATGCCGACGAGGGCGCGCAGGCGGCGGCAAGTGCCGCGAGGAACAGAGGAGCCAGCCGCCAGCGAGCCATCGCCATTACCCCATTCGGAATGGCGCATTGTATCCCGGGTGCGATCTCGGCGGGGAAAGGCCGGAACACGCCTTCCCGTGCCCTCTCCCAAGAGGGAGAGGGTGTTAAGATACGGGGTCCCGCGATGTCGCAGGATGGGCTGGGGGCAGCGAAAGTGAGCGCCACGCAACTGGACAACCTGGTTGATGAGGAGGGCGGGCAGCTCGCCGCCCGGATCTTCGTCGACCAAGACATCTATCGCGAGGAGCTGCAGCGAGTCTTCGCTCGGAGCTGGCTCTTCGTCGCCCACGAGTCCGAGGTGCCGCGGCCGGGCAACTTCGTGACGCGCTCCATGGGTGAGGACCCGGTCATCGTGTGGCGTGGCGCCGACGGCGTCGTGCGGGTGTTGCTCAACGTGTGCCGCCACCGCGGGCGGCGCGTCTGCAACGAGGACATGGGCCAGGCGGTCAAGTTCCAATGCCCGTACCACGGTTGGACGTACGACCTGCAGGGCCAGCTCGTCGGTGTCCCGTTCCTCGAGGCGTACGAGGGCGGACTGGATGTGGCGCGCCATGGGCTCCTTGAGGTGCCGCGAGTAGCGATGCGCCACGGCCTCATCTTCGCAAGCTGGGCTGAGGACGGTCCGACGCTCGACGAATACCTGGGGCCCCTCGGGTGGGTGTTCGACTTGCTCTTTGGTCGGAGCGAGGCCGTCGAGGTCGTCGGCCCGCCGATGCGGTGGGTGGCGGGCGCGAACTGGAAGCTCGCGGCGGCGAACTTTGCGGGCGATGGCCACCACCTCTTCACGACCCACGGCTTCCGCACGGCGCTCAACCTCGAGACGATCCGCGGCCAACGCCTCAGCTACGTCCTGCCGAGCGAGTATGGCCATGCGTGCACGATGTCCGGCTGGCCGACGGGCGTGGAAGACAAGCCGTACGCGCGACTACCCAAAGAGATCTGGCCCGAGATCGAGGAGCACCTCACCAAAGGGCAAGCGGAGTTTTTGTCCACGTTGGCGATCGTGGTCGGAAACGTGTTCCCAAATTGCAGCTTTCTCCAGACGTCATCCCACACGCCGGCCGAGTGGGGCGGGGACCCTGATGGGCCGCCCATCTCGTTCCTCACGCTGCGCCAGTGGCAGCCGAGGGGCCCCGACCAGATGGAAATCTTTTCCTGGCAGCTCCTGGACCGCAACGCGCCCCAGGAGTGGAAGGACACGGCGCGGGCCTGCTTCGCGCGAGAGTTCGGCATGGCGGGCGTCTTCGAGCAGGACGACATGGAGAACTGGACCGAGATCACGTCCACGTTGAAAAGTCCAATCGCCAATCGCCTGACCCTGCAATACCGCATGGGCCTGAAGATGGACGAGGGACAGTCGTGGCCGGGCCCGGGCACCGCGTACCTCAAGCACAGCTTCGAGGAGCTCAACGAGCGCATCTTCTACGCTCGCTGGAACCGTCTGATGAGGCAACCCTGACCACCACGCCCAACGGACACGTATCGGCCGCCGATCCTCGGTACGGCGAGATCTTGGGCTTCCTCTATGCGGAGGCAGAGCTGCTCGATGCGGGCCGCTTTGCTGAATGGCTCGAGCTGCTGGCGGAAGACCTGAGCTATCGGCTGCCCATTCGCCTTAATCGCGCCAAGAGTGACGGCACCGATGCGTCCGACACAACGGAGATCTACTCGGACACGCTCCCCTCGCTAAAGCTACGCGTGCAGCGCTTGGGCACGGGCTTCGCGTGGGCAGAAACGCCGCCCTCGAGGACTCGTCACCTCGTCTCCAACGTTCGGGTGCGGGCGATGGACGATCCGTCCGAGTACGAGGTACGGAGCTACTTCCTCGTCTACCGCAACCGTCTGAACGATCCGAAGGCGGAGATCTTCTGCGGCGAGCGGCGGGACGTGCTACGGAACACCGATGTCGGATGGCGCCTGGCCAAACGGGCGATCCTCCTGGACCAAGCAGTGGTCGGCGCGCGGCACCTCAGCATCTTCCTATAGCGAGGACACCAAGAAGTGGCTGAGCTGCGAAACGAGTTCGCCTCTTAGCTGGCGATCTGCCACTCATGGGGGTTCCAGGGAACGCCACCGGGGACGTTGCGGAGGCGGTTCGCGATCATCGTCGCCTCCGGGTCGAAGAACACGCGCATCACAACGAGCTGGTCCGTCTCGTGGTGGATGATCTGGCCGAGGATCCGCTGGCTCTCCTCGCGCGGAATCGTGACGGCAAATCGATCGATCAGCGCGTCCATCTCTGGGTGCGAATATCGGCCGCGGTTGCTGCCCAGGAAGTTGTTCTCCGGTAACGGGGACTCCGCGCTGTGGAAGGAGTTGAAGCTGCGAATGTTGCGGCCGGTGCGGATCAGATGGAACGCGGGAAGCGTGAACATGTACTCCCGGTCGGACTGCCGCTGCAGCGGGATCGTCGTGATGTCCGTGGCCACGCCCGCCTTCTGCCAGTAGTCCGCTACGGCCAGGGTGGCCTTCTGGTTGATCGACGTGATCGTCGTGTGGAGCGGCATGACGAGTCGGGCGCCGCTCGCGTCGCGCATGGTACCGTCGCTTCCCTTCGAGAAGCCGAGCCCCTCGAGGAGCTGTGCAGCCCTCGTCGGGTCGTACTCGTATCGCACGATGCTCGACTCGATGCCCGCGTAGTCTTTCTGCTCTGGTCCGAGGTAGGTGTGCGCGACCTGCGCGACGCCGCCCTGGATGCTATCCACCATCTCCTGCCGATCCATCGAGTGCATCAGGGCACGCCGAAACTGAAGGTTGGTAACCAGGGGCGGGTTGGTGGCGACGAACTGCGGGAAGATCGTCGGCACCCCGCCGACCACGAGCTCCATCTTGCCGTCCTTCCACTGGGCTTGCGCGTTGCGCGCCTCCTCCAGTGGGATGGTCCGCCCATCCATCGTGTACTCGACGGCGCCGCCCAGGATGTTCGCGATCACGGCGTTCGTGTCCGGGATGAGTCTGATCTCGATCTCGTCGATCTTGGGGCGACCGAGAACGAAGCGGTCGTACGCGGCGAGCACGATGTGGCTATCGGGCATCCACTCGCGAACGGTGAAAGGTCCCGAGCCTACGAACTCGAGATTCCAATATGGAAGCTGGAGGAAGCTCGCCTTGTCTGCGTTGTAGGGCTGCTCGAGCAGGTGCCTCGGCAGCGGAAGGCCGCGCTGGCTCGACGCCGCGAACATCGTGTCCGCGTCCACGAACGGCCGCTTCCATTTGATGACGAACGTGCGCTCGTCAGGCGCCTCTACACTCTCGATGGAGTCGTAGGCGAGGTTGCGAACCCATGCGAGCTCCCGATCCTGCTCGAGTCGCGCGGTAAAGAGGAGGTCGGCCGAGGTGACCGGGACGCCGTCGTGCCACGTCGCCCCGGGTCGGATCTTCCACGTCGTTTCCATCGTGCCATCGGGGTTCAGCTTCCAGAGGCCGTTCTCGAGGCTTGGCACCGAATCCGCGAGCTGTGGGTGGAGGACGTCCGTGGTGTCCGGGACGGCGAGGCCGGCGTTGACGAGCCTCTCGACCTGCTGAGTGCCGATGAAGTTATTGCCCACGTTGAGCTTGTGGTAGGCGGCCTTCGGGTCGCCGCGGATGGCGGCGATGATACGCTTCGGCGCAGAGCTTTGCGCCGGGGAGTCGGGAGCCTGCGCTTGGCGAGCAGTGGGTGGCGGCGTTGGGCTGCAGGCGAGAAGCATGACTGTGGTGAGGGTCCAGATCATGACCGCGATGGGTCGCCGATTCGCGCGCACGGGCGTGCCTCGATTCGTTTGATCGCACATGGTACCGTATGGCGATGAAGTCGGGCGCATCGCGCTAGAACACTCACCCTGAGCCAGTCGAAGGGACGCAATGCTTCGACTGGCTCAGCACGAGCGGAATTCGCGGCAGGAGTGAAAGGTGCTAACGAAGGAAGAGAACGAGCTGCTGACACAAACGGGACCTGGCTCACCCATGGGTGAGCTGTTCCGTCGCTTCTGGCTGCCCGCCATCCTGCCGTCCGAGCTGCCCGATCCAGACGGTCCACCGATCCGCATCCGCCTGCTTTCAGAGGATCTGGTCGCCTTCCGCGACTCGGAGGGCCGTATTGGCATCGTGGACGCGCACTGTGCGCATCGAGGCGCCTCGCTGTTCTTCGGCCGCAACGAAGAAAGCGGCCTGCGGTGCGTGTACCACGGCTGGAAGTTCGACGTTGGCGGCAACTGCGTCGATATGCCGAACGAGCCCGCGGAAAGCAACTTCAAGCAGAAGGTGCACCTCACCGCGTACCAGGCGCGCGAGTGGGGCGGCCTGGTCTGGGTGTACATGGGCCCACCCGACCGAACGCCCGAGCTGCCGCAGCTCGAGTGGGCCCGTGTGCCCGATTCGCATCGGCGCGTGAGCAAGTGGCTGCAGGACGTGAACTATGCCCAGTGCCTCGAGGGAGAGATCGACACGTCACACGTCTCGTTCCTGCACAGCTCGCTCCAGCCAAGCACGGTGCCGAACAAGACGACCCGCCCGGCGCTGATGGCGAAGGATCGGTCGCCGAAGCTCATCATGCACAACACGGACTACGGGTTCCTGTACGGCGCGCGTCGCACCGTGGGGGAGGATTCGTACTACTGGCGCGTTACCCAGTGGCTCATGCCGACGTACTCGCTGATTCCCAGTGCTGAGTTCCCGAGCGGCGGCCGCGTCTGGGTCCCGATGGACGACGAGCACACCTGGTCCTTCTCGTACTCATATCACCCGGAGCGCCCGCTCACGGACTCCGAGCGCGCGGGTATAGAGTCCGGCCGGTCATTCCCGCCCGAGTTGATCCCTGGCACGTTCAAGCCGAAGCGCAACATCGACAACGACTACCTGATCGACCGAGAGGACCAACGCCTACGGACGTTCACGGGCATCTACGGCATCAACGACCAGGACCGATCCATGCTGGACGGCATGGGCCCGATCGTGAATCGCGGCAACGAGCACCTCGGCACGACGGACACGGCGATCATCATGGCCCGCCTCCGCCTCATCAAAGCCGCCCGTGACCTCCAGAAGGGCATAGAACCGGTGGCGCCCCAGCATGGGGACATGTACCGGGTAAGGTCCTTGGATGTGGTGGCGTCTCAAGACGAGCTCGACGCGTTGATGGCTGCTTACGACTCGGCGCTGACGGCCCACGTGTAGTCGATTGCTCTGCGTTTACCCGGTTATGGTTTGTCGCCTTTACTGACGACAAGCGCGGCCTACCGGAAGTTCGCCCCGTTTTGGCCGATCACGTTTGCGCCGTTCTGACCGATCACGTTGGCCCCGTTCTGGCCAATCACGCCGGCGCCGTTCTGACCGATGACATTGGCACCATTCTGGCCAATCACGTTAGCGCCGTTTTGACCGATCACATTTGCGCCATTCTGGCCGATGACATTGGCGCCGTTTTGACCGATGACGTTGCTGGCGCCGACTGGCAAGAGCGACGCGCCGTTCTGACCGATCACGTTTGCGCCGTTCTGGCCGATCACGTTGCCGCCGTGCCCCGCCACGAGGTTCCCCAGGTCAAGAGCGAGCAGGTTGGCGGCGCTATTCTGGCTGTAGATGTTGGCGCCGTTTTGGCCGATTACCCCGCTGCCCAGCTCGCTGATCAGGTTCGCACCGTTTTGACCGATGACATTTGCACCATTCTGGCCGATAACGCTCGCGCCATCTGGTCCGATGAGGGACGCGCGCAGTGCATTGAAGGAGGCGCCGTTCTGGCCGATGACGTTGGCGCCGTTTTGACCGATAACGTCGAAGTTGACGATTGCCTGGACTGCCGAGCGGTTATTGGCGATGACGTTCGCCCCGTTTTGGCCGATGACGTTGGCGCCGTTCTGCCCGATTACCCAGGCGCCGGAGCCGACGAGATTGTTGGCTACACCGACCGCGAAGGACGGGTGAATATTCGCATTGCCCGCCTGGATCACGCGCTCCATGTCGCTCCGCGGCCAGACAGCGTGAATCAGCCCGGTGAGGTTCGGGGCTCGCCACCACTCCGCGTTCGGCGCGAGCGGCACCAGGGGTCGGAGCTGTGGAAACAGCTCGAGAGCACCAGCCTCGTTGATCAACCTGGCCACCTCTCGCGGGGAAAGGATGCTCAGCACCTTCTCCGCATCGCCAGGATAGCCGCGGATCATCAGCAATCCGAGATCGAACGGTTCGAGATGCACGACGATCTTGGACGCAACGTCCGAGTCGCCTGCACGGATGACCTCGGCTAGCTCGTCTGGAGACAGATTGCGAATAGCCCCGCGCACCACGGCGAGGTCGTTCGTTGCGCTAATGGTTCGGGCGACGTCTTCCGGCGTCGACATGCCGGCGAAAAGGACCACGGTGTCAGCGAGCGCGCCCGTCGGCGCAAGCATCGTGCCGGCAACGAGGATGGCGAGAGCGAAACGGGTCATGGTGTACATCAAGGGAGCTCCAGTCTGTCAGCGACGCCGTTCAAAGGCGGCGATCACCTCGGCCGCGCGGTCGTATGTCAGGAAGGTCGTAATCCAGTCGGCGAGAGCTGAGCCCTCGTACAGCCAGTTCAAGGCGATGATATCGGCGACTTGGTCCGGGGTTAGATGGCTGTTGAGATATTCGAAGACCGCGGGTGAATCCTCGAAGAGGAGGTTGACCAGCAGCTCTGCACGCTGCTGATTGCTCATGTCGGCCAGCTTCTCCTGGTTCAAGGGCCAGGCGAGGAAGGGCAGGCTTGTGACCAGGGTGCTGTCCGCGTAGAAGCGCAGCTCGAGAAGTAGCTCGTCGGTCGGCGTATAGAACCCCATATGGCCGGAACCGTCCGAGATGTACGCCCAGGAGATCGCATTCTGAGATCCAGCGGGATACAGGCCGATCCAGTTCTCCGTGTTTGGGCGGGAGCTCGGGGTGAAGTTCTGCCAATCGACCCAGATCGCCTGACCGCCGATAGGATTCGGATCCCCCGAAACTACGCTTCGCGAGCCGATTTGGAACGTTGGTGAGGTGACGTAGACACGGTTACTGGAGCCGGGTGCGAGAGGAATGGACTGCTGGTTCACGCTGAGCCGGAAGTCGTACCAGCCTGAGCCATCCGCATTGAAGTCGCGAGGATCGCGCGGGTCTGGCGCGCGGAATTCGAGCGAACCCTCCGCGCCACTGGTCATCTTCCAGTCGAACTCGATTTGTTCAGGCTTGTTGAGGGGGTGAAGGCTGATCTCGAGCGGGGTGCCTTCGAGCGTGGCTGGGAGTCGGTAGTGAACGGACACGCTTTGCCCCGCGTTCGCCCGTACCTGGGACACTTCCAGTCGTGGTTGGCCGGTGACAAAACCTGGGCTTTCGGCCACGACGTTGCCCTCCCGGGCGAGCTGGAACTTGTAGATCACGTTTTCTTGCACGGGAAACGGCATGACACCGCCTGCAGACGTCGGCGTTGCCACCCGGTCCACCTCAAGGGCAGCGCCCCCAAGGATCACATTGATAAGGTTAAAGCGCATCAAACGGAGCTCGTACCCGCTGCCGTTCGCACCGCTCCATTCAACCTGAGCCTGGTTGCCGACCGTGAGGAACGCTTCCTCGTTCAGGCGAATCATGTTCCTCAGAGCGAGCGTCCGCCTCTGCACGTTGAACGCGTTGCTCTGCACCCCGGGGAGGTCGGGGTGCACGAGTACGTACCGGTATGAGCCGGGTGCGACCGGGCGCGCCAGACTGCCGAGGTCTATCGCGACCGAGCCGGAGGACCCAACGATGGCGCGTCGGTCTATTTCGGCGCCGTCGGTGCGTTGGAGCACCGCGGAGTATCCCTGACCCGTCCGCAGGTCGTTCCATCTGAGGTTCACGTCGTCGTCCGGGCCAACCTCACCGGGGCTCACGACAAACGCGGAGTTGGGGAAGACCAACAAGGAGACGGTGCGCGCAACCTCCACGCCATTGCGGAACAGGCCGAACCGGTACTGTCCCTCTCCGGGGGCAGCGAACCGGAGCGGACTTGTGGGTGTTACTACCTGCTCGGCGAGTGTTCTGGCCGGAAGGTTCACTGGGTACATCCGAACTTCGTACTGCTGCCCATCATTCGGAACGTTGGTCTCGAGTCGGACCGCCTGACCCGGCGAAACGGACCGCCCACCCACGATGGTGAGGTTAACGTTGGCCACGCTGGCCGCTGGGAGTGAGGTAGGGGTGCTCGTCGCACTGCCCGAGCCAATCACACTCGTGGGCGTGGGGCTGTGCTGGCCCGGGTAGACTGGCATGCGAGGGGCACCGCCGCTATGCACGAAGAAGGTCGGAGTCGCTATTGCGCCCGACGTGGGGATCCCAGTAGCCGTCGACACGCTGAGAGTGGCGGTCGACGTCGTGAGGACGGTCGATGTGGGGGCGGTCGCGGTCGCGGCGAGTGTAGTCGCAGTCGAGGTCGCTGTGCTGGCAATCGTAGATGTCGCGGGCGCGGTGGCGCTCGCGGTCGGCACGGTGCCGGTTACGGTGGGGCGCGTTTCCGTAGGCGTGCTGGTCGCCGGCACGGTTGGCGTATTGACCGAGGTCCCGGTCGGGGACCCAGTGGGACTGGCGATCCCGGTTGGCGTACTGGCGAGAACCGTGATTGTCGCCGTCGCCGTGCTCGTCGGGCTCGGGCTTCCACCACCCACCGTCGCAGTGGGGGAGAGCGTCGGGGGCGCCGTATTTCCAATTGGGCCTGCCGCATCTTCAAGGACGGTCAACTTCGATGGACCCGTGAAGTGCGCGACGTAGACCCGGCCCGTGGCGGCGTCGGTCGCTACTCCGAGAGGTGAGGACGTGGACAAAGGCACCATGGTCGAGGTCAACGAGACCGCGTCGACGACGTGCAGCGCTTGGCCTGGGAAATTGGTGGTGTAGATGCGGTTGAGGGTCTCGTTGACGGTCAGGTCGGAGATGGGACCGACGCAGCAATAGGGAGCCGAGACCGCGTTCGTGGCTCCGTCGATGGTCATGATGGTTCCACCGCTCTTGCCAACGTACACGCGATTCGTCACCGTGTTGACCGCGAGCTTGGCGATGTTCGTGCCGCCCGTCGGGTCAGCGACCGAGAAGTTCGTCAGGATCTGGTACGTGGAGCCATCGATAACCGACACCGTACCGTTCAGGTGGGCCACGTAGAGTCGGTTCGTGACGGGGTTGAAGGCGAGGCTTCGAGGGCCGGGCTGAAGTCCGTCTGACGCATCGATCTCGCGGAGCACCGTGTCGGTGACGCCGTCGATGACCGTGATGGTTGGTAGGGCGGAGCCACTTGTGTTGAAGCTCGAGACGTACACGATGTTTGGCCCGGGGTTCACCGCTATGCCGATCGGCCGCGAGATGATGTCGTACTCGGCCGAGATCGTGTTGGTGACGGTATTGATCTGCCCGACCTTGTTGTTGCCTTGGCTGATCACATAGAGCGCGTTATGCGGTGGGGCGATAACCGCAAGCGTCGGAGAGTTGCCATAGGTGATGTCGGCGTTACGACCATTGTCGGAGCGGCGGACCACCGAGACGCGGCCCGTACCTGAGTTCACGACGTAGACGCGGTCGGCGGCGGGGTGCACCGCGACGCCATTGGCGTTCGTGTTCGGAGCAAGATCGACCGTCGTGATGGCCACTTGCGCGTTGCCGGCCCCGTGGAGTGTGGAGAGGACGGTAAATGCGACGGCTAGCGCAGCGACCAGTCCGCCAAGAGACAAGGATCGAGAAGAGGATCGCCTGATCGCTGGATATTGCGCCATGCTGTTCCTATCTACGCAGGTGGTAATGGTCCCGAGAACTCGCGTCTCAGAGGACAGACTGATTCAAAGTCGCTCAAGGAAGTGATGCCGATGGCTCGGAATGAGACGCCGCGATGCGCGGCGTCCTGCTCTCACAAGGGGGAGCTACTCACCGGGGCAAGAGAATCCGAGTTCCACGCAACTTGACTATAACTGCTCAGCGGCTTTTTGCACTACTGTTGTGACGCTGCTAACAAAATCCGTCGAGTCTGGGCTAGATCACGTCCCAGTCGGCGACGTTCCATGTGACGCTAATCGTTGGGCGGTTCTCGCCTTTGATGCCGGTGACGCCCTCGCGGAAGATGATGCCCTGCACGTAGTGGTACAGCGGAAGACCCGGCAGCTCTTCGGTCTGGAGCTTGACCATGTCCCGCCAGAGCTGGCGCTGTTGAGCGGGGTCAATAGTCGTGAGGAGCCCACCCGCGATGCGGTCGAGGTTTGGGTTCTGGTAACAGCCGCGGTTCTCGCCTGCCCATCGCGTTTGGTCGCTGGCGCACTCGGGGCTGTAGTAGCCGCTGACCTGGCGCAGGAAGTCGAACGGAACGGGCGTGCTGGAAAAGCCGGGGAACTTCGCGCGGAGCTCGCGGTCGCGGGACTGCGGACCGGGGATGATGTACTGGTCCACGGCGAGGCCGATGTCGCGCCAGTTCGAGGCGGTGATGTCGACCTCCGATTCCCATTGGCCACCCTGGGTCGTCCACAGGGGGACGGTTACCCGTTCGCCCGTCGAGCTGACGATGTTGCCATCGCCGCCTCGATTCCAGCCCACTTCAGCCATTGCCTGGACCGCGCGGCGCTGATCGAACGGATATGAGGTGACTGCGTCCTTCACCCAGTCCCACTTTACGTCGTCCGGCGGGATTAGCGCGTCGGCTACCGGCGCGAGCCCGAAGTAGACGGCGTCCGAGATGGACTGGCGGTCGATCGCCATGAGGAGCGCGCGCCTCACTCGGACGTCAGCGAGCTCGTGGAGCTTGGAGTGCTCCGGACGGTATTGGACGTCCATCGTGCGGTAGTAGGTCGGTTGGACGATGACCAGCGGCTTCTGACCAGCCCGTTGCCACTCCTCTTTGACGAACATCACCTTGTTGAAGTCGAGAGATCGGAAGCCCCCGTCGACGGTGCCCGCCATGAAGTTCGCGATGGCCGTCGACTCGTCAGGTACGAAGCGAAACGTCAGCGTCCCGATCTTCGGCTTGCTTCCATAGAAGCCGTCGTACGCTCTGACCACCAGGTGGCTGCCGAGCGCCCAGTCGACGACGCGATACGGGCCGACACCGACGAAGTCCCTTCCCCAGAACGAGATGCGCTGGAAGTGCTCCTTGTCGCTCTCGTAGATGCTCTTGAGGAGGTGCGTCGGAAGCGGGCCGAGGTCCGGCTGCGCGATCACGTCCGCCAGCGGATACGGCTTCGCCCACTCGATCACGATGGTCGAGGCGTCGGGCGCCTCGATTCGGGCAATGTTGCCCGCGACGATCCGGCTGGCGATCGGCAGCTCGGGATCCATGGTCACCTGGTAGGCGAAGACGAAATCGTCGGCGGTCAGGGGCGCACCGTCGTGCCACGAGACACCCGTCCGCAGCTTGTACGTCGTCTGCATCGTTCCGTCCGGCCGCACGACCCAGGTGCCGTTGGTCGGCGATGGCAGCTCAGTCGCCAGCATCGGGAACGGATTGCCGCGTTCGTCGTACATGGCGAGCTGTTGATGGATGGCGAGCAGCATCTGCGCCGCCGGCGAGCCGCCGACCTCTCCGCCCATGATCGTCCAAAGCGCTTTCGGCTCGTTTTGCAGGGCGATGGTCAAGCTCTTAGAGGAGGCTGGCCGTGGGGCGGCGGACTGGTCCAAGGTTTGACTCGCGCTCGGACGAGCACCGCTACTCGGCGCACACGCGGTCAGGGCGATGGCTGCTACGACAAGAGCGGACGATACGCCACGTCGCATGGTCGCCTCCTACTTTGCGATCCGGTAGCCTGCGGCGGTCTGGTGCCTTCCCTACCGGGGAATGCCTCGCCACGGGCTACGGATCCTTCTTTCGTCAGGATGACAAGGGTTAGACCGCTGGCGGGTTCACTCCCTCTATCACGACGGTATGCTCGCGGGTGTCCTCGGTCCACGAGCGGCCTTCGGGCAATAGCAGTGCCGCCGCGCGGAGCCGATAGGCAAACGGATCATCCGCGCCCGGCGGGGAGACGCCTCGGTCCCTGAGGGCCTTGGCTGACTCGATCCACCGACGACGGACGCGGATCACGCCCAGGTCGCTGGAGCCGAGGTGCTCCCTCGATCGGTCGTAGATCGTACCCATACTCTCCTGGCACGCGGCGTCCTGCGCCCAGAACTCAGGGATGCCGCAGAACTTCTTGGTTCGCTGCAGCTCGTAGTCCAGCAAGTAGTCGTTGCTCGCATTGGCTTTGGTCCGCCACGGGCTGCCGATCTCATTGGAGGCGGGCAGGAATCGGTCCACCCCAACGTGGAGCCCCGCGCCGGCCTGCATTCGGGCGATCTCGCTCTCCATGATGGGGCGCAGGGGGTGATAGGTCGTGATGTAGACGATCGTGTTCTCGTCGTCTATGGGCACCCAGATGCGCGTGCTGCGCGAAGGGTTTTCACCGTACGGACCGGTCAGCGTGTAGAAGGGCATGATGAACTGAGTGATCCGCCAGTAGAACGTGCCCTCACCCGCTCGCCGCCGTGACCCGATCTGGACGCCCCCGTCCGTGTCGATGACTTCGAAGTGTGGGTGGCGGTCGCGGCTCCGAATCTCCGCGACCTTCGCCTGCGGTGAGCCGTCGTCCTCGACGTTCAGGGCGCTGTGCAGGAACGACACGTGGGACTGGTCGATCTCGCCCTCGAGTCCTTGGGCGAAGTTCGTGGGCTGGAACCGCTTCGAGATGTAGCGGTTCTCTTCAGGGACGAGGTTCAGCTCTAGCTGGGGGAGCGGCGGCGGCGCGGCGAGCGGCCCCATGTACGTCCAGATGAGCCCGCCCAGCTCTCGGCATGGGTACGCGGTTTGGTGTACGCGGTTTTTGAAGCTGCTCTCGGCCGGCTCGTTCGGCATGTCGATGCAGTTGCCGTCGACGTCGAACTTCCACCCGTGGTAGACGCACCGCAGCCCGCTCTCCTCGTTGCGACCGAAGAACAGCGAAGCGCCTCGATGCGGACAATGCACGCCGAGCACGCCCACGCGACCATCGCTGTCGCGGAAGGCGATCAAGTCTTCCCCAAGCAGGCGAATGCGCTGGGGTGGTCCGTCCGGCGTCGGAAGCTCGGACGACATCAGCGCGGGAATCCAGTATTGCCGCATGAGCTCGCCCATCGGCGTCCCCGGCCCGACGCGGGTCAGCAGCTCGTTGTCTTCTTTACTCAGCATCCTCGTCTCCGAGACAGGTCGTTGGTCGCAGTATGGCACCAGATAGGGGCCGGGTCAACGCGGGCAACGTGGCGGGGGAGTATCCTATGCCGAAAATAACGACGGCTTCGAGCCTGAGCGGGGATGGTGTCATGCGTCTGAGCTCACTCATGATTTGGTTTGCTGCCGGCACGGTCGTGCTGGCGGCGTGTTCGGCGCCAGCAACGCCACGCCAAACGACTGCCGCTTCCAGTGGCCAGCCCTCCGCGTCGACACAGGCGCGCACCCTCACGATGTTGGCACGCTACGAAGTGACCGACCTGGCTCCGAAGATCCCAGGCGGCAGCAGTCCCATCGTCACGAAGCGACTCTTCAACGCTTTCATTGCGCTGATCGATTCCGTCGGAACGGCGCGTCCGTACCTGGTGGAGGCGCTCCCTCAGGTCAACACCGATAGCTGGAAGGTGTTTCCCGACGGGCGCATGGAGACGACGTATCGACTCCGCCCGAACCTCACCTGGCAGGACGGCGCGCCGCTCACGGCCGACGACTTTGTCTTCGCCTGGCAGGTGTACCGAGATCCGGGCATGAGCGTTTTTATCTCCACACCGCAGGATCGAATGGAAGACGTGTCCGCGCCCGATCAGCGCACGCTCGTCATCAAGTGGTCCTCGCCGTATCCCGACGCCGCGGTCATCAAGGATGCGGACCTTGACCCGCTTCCGCGCCATTTACTCGGGCAGCAATTCACCGCATATCAGCAGGACCCGGCCACCCGCGACGCGTTTCTGGGCCTCCCCTACTGGACGACCGAATACATCGGCCTCGGTCCATACAAGCTCACCCGGTGGGAGCAGGGCGCCGCGTTCGAAGGCGTAGCTTTCGACGGGCACGCCCTGGGCAAGCCGCGGATCGAGCGACTGATCTTCCGCATCATGCCAGACGAAAACACCACGCTCAGCAACGTGCTGGCCGGCAACACCGACTTCACAACAGACTTCACGCTGCGCTTCGAGCACGCGCTGATCCTGCAGCGGGATTGGGCGGCTTCTGGCCGAGGCGCCGTCATTCTGAAGCGGGGCGGCGTTGTCACGAACACGATCCAGAATCGCCCCGAGATCGTTGGTCATCCCGGGCAGCTCGACGCTCGTGTGCGTCGGGCCATGGCTTACTCGCTGGATCGTCAGAGCTTGAACGACGGCGTGTTCGAGGGACAGGGCTTTCTGAGCGAGAACATGGTGCCGGACGATTTGCCCTACTTCCGCGATGCGGACCAGGCGATCACCAAGTACCCTTTCGACCCGCGTCGGACCGAGCAGCTCATGAACGAGGCGGGCTTCTCCAAGGACGCCGAGGGCTTCTTCGCCAGCCAGGCGGGCGATCGCTTCCGCACCGAGTTCCGCGCCATCGCCGGACCGGAGTTCGAGCGCGGACAGGCGATCCTCATGGATAGCTGGCGCAAGGCGGGCATCGACGTGACCGGCGCGATCCTTCCCGCGAACCTTGTGCGCGACCGGGAGATGATGCACGCCTTCTCCGGCATGGCTACCCGCGGCGGGGGCACCCTCGAGCGGACGTTCACCAGCAGCGAGATCGGAACCTCAGCCAACCGCTGGGTCGGCGACAACCGCTCGGGCTGGCACAGCCCGGAGTACGACCGTCTCTATCTCGAATCGAACAGCACCCTTGCTCTACCCGAGCGCACTCGCCAGGAAGTGTCGATGCTGAAGATCCTCAGCGAGGAGGTTCCCCACTTCGTGCTCTACAGCGCGATCCAGGTCAACACCCGCGTCGCCGCCCTCAAAGGCCCCGAAGCGGGCACACCGGGTTTCGGGACCTTCACGCCTGGCGCCCACCCCTACTGGAACGTCCACGAGTGGGCCTTCGATTCGTAGAGTGATTAGGCGATGAGGAAGTCCCGAACGACGGTATTGAATCGGTCCGCTACATCCCACATGGGCCAGTGGCCACAGCGGTCGAAGACGTGGAGTTCTGCGCCAGGGATCGCCTGCATGAGGACGAGTCCCTTCTCTGTCGGCCAGCCCGTATCGTTGGCGCCACAGATCACCAGCGTTGGGATGTTGAGGCCGGCCAGCTCCTCGTTGACGACGCGGATCGGCGGGCCAGCCTTTCGGCCCATCTGGGCCTCGTAGTTCTTGCCCGCGCTCATCTCGTAGCGAAGTTGGATCAGCTCGTCCGTGATGAGCTCGTGGTTGTAGATCGTGCCCTGGGTGAGCTTGCGCATGTTCTCGAGGCTGGGGACGTACTCGCCCAGCTCGCGACCATGGGCGCGCGCGATAGTCTCGGCTTCGGGCGAGGCGGGTGGCCCTAGCCCGCCGCTGGCGACCAGCACCAGCTTCTTGGTCTTTGTCGGCCGGTCGACCGCGATGCGACCCGCGGCGTAGCCGCCCTGAGAGTTGCCGACGAGGAAGTACTCGGACTCGCCCGTCTGGTCCACGAAGGCCAGTGCGTGGCGGACGCGGAACTCGTGGGACAGGTCGGGCGGATTGTCGGTAAGGCCGAGTCCGGCCTGATCGAATGCATACACCGTGAAGCCGGACTCCGCGAAGAAGTCTATCGAGGGCTTCCAGTTCACAAGCGTGCAGGCGCCCGGTGAGGTGCCGTGCAGCAGGAACAGCGCGGGGCCCGTGCCCTTCTTGACGAAGAACGTGCGGATCCCCTCGACCTCGACGAAAGAGCCCGTCTGTTCCGCCACACCGGTCATCGGATCGCCTCCGCCCTTGTTCGACCTAGACCCACTGGACAAAGCCCATGGCGTTTCCCGTGCCGCCTTCGGTCCGATAGCACGGCACGTAATCGATGAGCTGCGGGTGCAGGCCCGTGCCCGCCATTGCTCCCGCGGTGGCGATCCAGTTCCGTGCCTCGGACGTGCCGCCGTTGTAGAGCTCGAGCGGGAGGCTGGTGATGCGCTTCTCGTCCTCGGACAGGAGCGCGTCCAGGAACTCCTTGTCCACGTCCTCTTCGACCACGAAGTGGGTGAGGCCACCTGAGGCGATCACTGCGACCGACTGGTCGCCGGGATAGGACTCGACCGCCCGCCGCAACGCCTTGCCGAAGTCGTAGCAACGCTTCAGGGTCGGCTGGCTCGGCGGGTAGAAGGTGTTGATGTAGACGGGAACGTTCGGCACCACCTCGTCGTTCATGACGCGGCGATACACGTAGCCGAACGCATGAGAGATGGAGTGGTTGCCGTGCCGGCCCGCCGGCAGCTTCTTTGAGTAGGCGACGTCGAACTCATCGGTGATGAGGGACTTGAGCAAGTGCATGGCCAGCTCGGGCGCGCCCTCATACGTGGCGCCCTCGGGCGGCCGATGGCTCCAATCCGCCAGGTTTTCGCCTGGGGCTCGCTTCGCCTGCTCCTCGGCGCTCATGGGAAGGTTGTCGATCTTGTCGCCGTAGTACACGGCAAATGCGGGCATGTTGTCGTCGAGAAACGACTCGTGCTGGTCGTCGCCGATGACGAGCGCCAGGTCGGGCGCGCTCTTCTCGAACGTCTCGGCGAGCGTCGCGATGGCTGCCTGGCACGCCGCGTGGCGCTCGGCCATCACCTGGGGGTTGAGCTGAAGCTCGGCGATGTTCTCGTCCGCCCGCTCCTTGACCAGCTCGTCAAAGGTGTAGAGCTTTCCTTTGTAGAAGAGCTCGAAGAATCCGCGCCGGTCCGCCTCGCCGCGCTGCCACCACTGATCTGGGGGAGTACTCAGCAGCGGCCCGTGTGCCGTTGCGATGCCGAGGGAAAGCTTCGCCAATGTCGTCCTCCCAGCGCGCCGCGCGCGGTATCCTCAAATGAAGATCGGTAACGCCCATTATCGCGCTTATCATGCGAGTGGTCTAGGACTATAATCGGGCGCGCCTGAGATAGCGCGACCGATCGGCCAGAGTTCTCCAGCCCGAGTTCTCCAGATGGATAAGGGGGGCGCCATGGCAGTACAGGCTCGTTCTCGGTTCGATGCCTTCGTCAAGGAGGATGCTGCCCACCGCCGCCTCTACACGGACCCGGAGATCTTCGCGGAGGAGATGCGACGTATCTTCGGGCGCACCTGGGTCTTCGTCGGCCACGAGAGCGAGATCCCGAACCCGGGAGATTTCAAGACCTTCGACATCGCCGGCCAGCCGATCATCGTTTCGCGGCACACCGATGGCCAGGTCCACGTCGTCTTCAACCGCTGCATGCACCGCGGCGCCGTCGTCTGCGAGTTCCAGAGTGGAAACACCAGCCACTTCCGCTGTCCCTACCATGCATGGGTGTACCAAACGAACGGCGCGCTCGCCCTCGTCCCCAACCGCGAGCTGTTCGGCTCCGATTTCGACGTTGCGGACTACGGGCTCATCCCGTTGCCGCGCGTCGATAGCTACGGCGGGTTCATCTTTGCGAGCCTCAGCCCGACGGGCATCAGCCTGGACGAGCATCTGGGTCGCGCCAAACACTACATCGATGTGTTCCTCCATCGATCACCGCTTGGCAAGGTTCAGGCAACCAAGCCGCTGAAGTACGAGTTCCGCGGCAACTGGAAGTTCCAGATGGAGAACATGTCCGACAACTACCACGCCGTGTACGTGCACGCGAGTGCGCTGGCCGCGACTCGGACCGCCGCTCCGGCTCCCAACGGCAGCGTGAACGGATTCGTGCAGAGCATTGGTCCCAATGAGAAGGATGAGAAGCGGATCGAGCGATCCTTCGGCCACGGACACGGCATGTTGGACTACCAGGGAAGCCGTTTCATTCTCTCGCAGCCGGAGCGGCATCCGACCTACTTCGAGGCGCTGGCCGAGAGCCGCGGCGAGGAGCGCGCTCGTGTGCTGGCCGAGACAGACATCCACGTGATGGTCTATCCAAACTTGATCCTCCACACGAACTACAACCACTACCGCGTCGTGCGTCCACTCGCGGTGAACCACACGGAGATCAACACCTACCCGTGCAAGCTCGTCGGTGCGCCCGATGATCTGAACACGGCGCTGATCAACGCGAGCGCCGTGCACGTCTCACCCGCTGGACGCATCCAGGTCGACGATCTCGAAGTGTTCGGCCGGGTCCAGCAAGGCCTCTCGGTCGAGGCTGCCGAGTGGGTCCTCTTCAAGATGCACGGCCTGGACGAGCACGTGAACGAGGATGGCGAGCTGGAGTGTCGATTCCTCAGCGAGATGATCCCGCGCGGCTACTATCGTGAGTGGTCGCGCCTGATGGCGGAAGAATGACCGAGACGAAGCAGGCCGCGCCCACGCGGCAAATCGTCAGCGAATCGCTCCAGCACGAGATCGAGCAGCTCCTGTACCACGAAGCCGCACTGATCGATCAGCGGCGGTTCGCCGAATGGGTCGAGCTCTTCACCGACGACGCGGTCTACTGCGTGCCCAACGCCACCGAAGACGGGGAGCCGGGCGAGGACGGATTCATCATCCTCGAGGACCGTGCGGGCATCGGTGAGCGCATTCGCCGCCTCCAGCACCCGGCTGCACTGACCCAGGTGCCCGTCCCCAGAACGCGGCACATGATCACCAACGTGGCCGGCACGGAGCTCGGCGATGGCACCATGTTCGTGACCTCGAACCAGGTGATCTACTTCGCGAGGCAGGGCCGCCAGATCCAATACCCCGGCACCTGGGAGCACACGCTGGAACACGGCGAAGGCGTCTGGCGCATCAAGCGCAAGAAGGTCTTCCTGCTTGCCAACGACCAGGCGATGTCCCAGATCCCCGTCTTGTAGAAGATGTGCCGGGGCCGCACCGTCGGCAAGACCTGAGCCTGCGCGTACTTGTCCACGACGGTCCCTGAACGTGGCTCAAAAGCTCAGCGGCACCCAAGCTCTTGCGTCAAACGGTGTCAGTGCGCTCTAAAGATCCGGACCGTGTAGCCATCAGGATCTTTGCACCGCAGGATTTCGCGACCGTCTGCAGAGCGTTCCACCCGTACCGACGGCTGAGAAGCCCGCACCCGTGACAGCACTTCTTCGAAGGCTAGCGTTTCAACATACACAGACATACCCAGCTGCGCAACACGCTCGTGACGCTTTGGCTCTGCCGCCGAGGGAGAAACCAACGCGATTACACCCTCGAGGTTGATCAGGTCTGGGCCTTCCTTGGCAACTCGTAACCCCAGGGTCTCAACGTAAAAGGCCCGGGACTCTGCAAGGTTTCCCACGGGAAGCCGAACACCGGCTCGTGTTACTCGCGCGAGCGTTTCCATTGGCACGGTGTCGAACGACGCCTGTTGTGGAGTTCCGTTTGATGTTGCACTACGACTTTCCTGACTCTTGGGAACGCGGCCAAACTTCTTCACGTAAATGCTCTGCCCGTCCGAGATGTGGAGCTGCCATCTATATACCCGCGTTGATCCCGAGCGTGGTTTCAAGAGCGCAGGGCGGGCAGCCACGGTGGCTTTTCTCCCATCAGGTAGGTCCACGACGGAAAAAGGCTGGGCTGAGTCCAACATTTCTCGAACCACGTCTATGTCGCGTCGGGTAACGGTTGCTTCAGGCCTTTCCTCAACGTCTGAGTTCAGTTTTCCCGCCACCAATTCGTCAGCGACCGACAATATGTAGCGCGAGTCTTGAAGCTTCACGACATGATCTCGAAGCCAGTCGTCTCCGTGGAGACCTCCGAGCAGAGCCGCTGCCATTGATGCAAGAGTGTCGGTGTCCGCATCCGTCGCGTAAGCAGCAGAAAGCAAGCCATGAATAGGATCAGCGGCGTGGCGTGATGCTAGGAACACGGATGCTGCGGTCGCTACGGTGCCGGCGCCGCGCATGCGGCGATCGAACGAGCCAAGGTCCGCGAGCACCTCGCTGTCAACGGCAAGCGCACCGCGTGAAACCCCTTCAATGCACGTCCGGAAGAGTTGTTGCATTTCCTCCACGGCCTCGTTCCACAATCGAGCGTAGCCGCCCGTGGTCGTCCCATCCGCGGTTTGGCACCAGTCGGTTGGTACAGTAGGAGCCTCCGGCAGCTCGCCCCAAGCCGAAGTTCCATCCAAGGCTGCCTCAACCAATTGCCCGAACTTTAGAGTTCCCGTCAGCCTAATCGTTGTCCAGGCGACAAACCCGTACGCGAGGGCGCCGATCAAGGCCCGTGGATGACCGTGAGTGGAAATCCCATTGGCAATGATTGCCCGTCGGATCCGCGAAAAGTCCGTATCTCGATGACCCGCTATTGCGTGAGGGAGGATGCGCATAGCTGCGCCGTTCCCCCCAGCCTCAAAGTATCGCTCGATCGCTTTCTGATCTCCGGTTTGCGCCCATGGCGCTCGGCCCGCGAGCCAGCAGTTGGCCGCTCGTATTGTGGCGGACCCTCCTCCCCTCTCGTAGAGTGTCCAGGTCGGCAATTCGACGTTACTCCAGCGCTCATGCCAGCATTCGCCACGCAAGATGCTCCTAGCAGTGCAAAGTAGGAGTTGCGTGTCGTCGCTGTATTCCCCGGCAGCAATAGCCTCTTCGTGAGAAAAGAATCGTCCGCCAGTCCTCCGAACCCAGCTGCGGAAGTCTCCGGTAGAGCTTGGGCCGGACGCGTCCGTGCGGTGGGCCCTGTCCTCCTGAGGCCAGCCTAGGGCATCACCGACTGCCGCAGCAACGAGCATCCGTGACGCCCTGAAGCTTGAGGACATCAACGACGGAGCATCCTCGCTCATCTAGGCCTCCTTTTTACCCGGCATACGGCTCCTCGACAGGTCGAACGCCTCGGCGAATCTCGTCTCTCAGCTGGTTCTTTGAAAATAATGCTGGCGCCACAACCAAAGGAACTCTAAATCCTGTGGAGCCGGACAGTCTCAGGCGAACCAACTCATTACGAGCTTGGGTTACCGTGGCTACAGCTATTCCGAGGATATCAGACACTGGGATCGAGCCCGGGACCAGCACTTCAGCCTGGTCGTCTGTTGCGCAGCAAGGAAGGTGCAAACCGCTCCTACCACGGACAATGCCCTGGGAACCTGCTACGTCGTCGGCAAACATCCGCTGGAATCCATCCAACCCGCTCTTTATCTCTGCCCCCCGATTGGCGGCCGCGTTTCTCGGACAGTACAGAGTATTCGGATCCCACAGATAGTGAGCGGACACGAAGATCACCACCCAGTCCCGATAGATGCGCTCGTTAGCCATAGCACGGTCCAAGTACCACGCATTGGGGTATTCAACGCTACAGCACACACAGTTTCGATGCGCGTCGAGTCGAAGGTCGTCCGTTGGCGTGAAAACAGCGGCTCTGTCGGCGTCGAGGAGATCCCGTGGCAAGATTCCCGACTCTACGATGTGTGGCAGGTGAGAAGAACGCGTGAAGTGGCAGAGTCGGCTTATTCCGCGACGCATGCACTCGCTCCTCACGGTTACGATCATGCGTTCTCTATCTGGAACAGCGCCGCACTATCCGGCAACAAGGGGCTAACGATGCCTGTGTAGGTAATGATCAGATTGCTTCTCGCACGCGTGACGCCGACGTAGAGGAGCCTGCCCTCTCGGACGGAAGCCTCTTCTTCACCATGTATCGCAATCTCAAGTGGGTCTGGGAAACGGGCGGCGGTGAAGTACGGAATAATGACGGTGTCAAACTCCAGACCCTTTGCGGCATGGAATGTACCCAAGTGGATGCCGGGACCTGCGTGCCACCCTTCTCGCTCCTCGACGAGGTTCACCGCTGACGGCAATTGCCTTCGCAGCTCGGCCCCGTCGGCATGATGCCTAAAGAGGATTGCGACGCTCTGCGTGCTGGACGCCCCCCGCGCTTGTTGGGTTATCAGTCGAATCTCGCTTTCGTCAGAGAGACAAGACACGAGGACCGGTCGTGGCCCATCAGCAGTCGGCGATCTTGGCTCAACTAAATCCGGGATGTCTTTGTAGTAGGGCATGTCCGAGACCGCAAGGGCTAACTGAGCGATTTGTTTCGTGTTTCGGTAGTTCTCCTTGAATTCAACCGGAGATGTGATCCGCAGTCCAGATGACCTCCAGCTCATGCGGTGCCCATATATCTGCTGTGCGACATCAGCGAAAAAAGTGACGGACCCGTCGGCTGGAACCGCTTCAACCAAAGACCGGATCATCTCGGGTGAGAAGTCTTGACCCTCATCAATGACCACATGACGATATCGACGGGGCAGCGGGTCGAGCTCTAGTTCCTGCCGAACAGCCGTCGCGAGATCGTCCCAATCATACCGGCGTCCGGTCTTACCGCGCCTCGCTCGGTACTCTTCGTAGATCTGATAGACCAAAGGACGTACCGTGCGTTCTACCCGCGAGGTTGCTCTTCCGATCCTCTCCGCTGCCACGTACGTTTCGACTGACTGAATGCCATGTTGCTCCAGCCATTGGATCTCCTCGACAAAGAACTCCAGCCTACGGTTTGATAGGGCTGCTGCATTGTTCTGTCCGAGAATGCTGGTAATGGCACCCTTCATCAAAGCATTTCGTAGTTGAGGGCTGCAGATGCTGCCGTTAGGCAGCTTGTTTCTCGAAGCTAGATAGCCTCGAGCGAAATGATGGTAATTCTCAACGTCCAGGGATGCGAGGGCGCGATCCTGGGAATGTCTGATGAATGCTCGCAACGCCCGATTGAACGTCACGAGAAGCGTCCTGCCGTGATGATCTGTTGCGGGGTCTGCAAGATAAGCGGATCGGAGGATTGCAAGAGTGGTCTTGCCGCTCCCTGCGGTCCCTAGGACAGCCACATGTCCATAAGCGGGGAGGTACAGCACATCCTTCTGGCGGCCGATGGGTATTGGCAGTGGCACTGTAACTTGACTCCTGAGCGGAAACTACCACATGGTAGGCTCTCGGCCGAGAGGCATTTAGGAAGTTGCAGGTCACGTTGCTGTCACAAGCTCGCGTGGGCTTGTCGGAACGCACACGTTAGATCCGAGCCGAAGAGTGCAGGCTGCCCTAGCTCCTCACGTCCCATAGGTGCGTGTTCCAGGTGGGCCGGTCGGCGGAGATGCCCGTCAGCTTGTTGCTGAGCAGCAGTGGGTCTGGATTGAAGACCAGGCCGATGACGTTGACGTTCTCGGACATGTGGCGAACTGCCTGACCCAGGACGCGCATGCGGTCGGGCATCGGGACCGTCACGTTCAAGGCGTCGATGATCGCGTCGAATTCCTCGCTCTTGTAGCGCCCGTAGTTCAGCCCCGTGAAGCGGTTTTCCGGGAGCGGCGATCTCGAGCTGTGCAGCCCGGTCAGGCCGCGCATGTTCGCGGGGTTACGGACTACGAGGAACCCCGGGTGGGTCGAGTATTGCTCGGGATCTCGCGCGAGCTGGAGGGGGATGATCGACGGCTCCGCTGCGATGCCGATCTGCTTCCAGAAATCGATCGTCGAGAACGTGAGCTTCTGCTGCGTCTCCGCCGTGATCGTGCGGACCTCCAGCCCGAGGCGCTGACCGCTGGCATCGCGCAAGCCTCCGTCGGGGCCTCGCACGTAGCCGAGACCCTCGATCATTTGAGCTGCGCGGCGCGGGTCGTGGTCGTACTTCACGATCGAGGACTGGATGTCCTTGTACTCGGGATCTGTCGGTCCGAACATCGCCTCGGCGACGGGCACCACGCCGGCTAGGAGGCCGTCGGCTAGCTGCTGCCGATCAAGGGCGTAGACGAGCGCTTGTCTGAACTGCAGGTTCGTCAGCACCGCGGGATTCGGCGTCAGGAACTGCGGGAACATCGCGAACCACGACCCGCCCTTGCCGATCGACACTTCCAGCTTGCCATCCCGCCACTGGTCGCGCACCTGCGTCGCCCACTCGAGGGTGATGCGCCCGCCAGGCGTGACGTCCACTTCGCCGGCGAGGATGTTCGCGCCGAGGGTGTCCCAGTCGGGGATGATCTTCAAGACGATCTCGTCCAGCTTTGGACGGCCGAGCGCGTAGTCCGGGTTGGCCGAGAGGATCAAGTAGCTGCTGCGGGCGAACTCCTTGAGCTTGAACGGGCCGGTGCCGACGAACTCGCTGGTCCAGTAGGGAAGCTCCAGGAAGGCGGCCTTGTTTTCGGTGTACGGCCCTTCCAAGAGGTGCTTCGGCATGGCCAGGGCGAACGTGGACGTGAACATCTCGTCGGCGAAGATGTACGGCCGCCGCCACTTGACGGTTATTGTTCGCGCGTCGATCGGCTCGATGGACTCCACCGAGGCGTATCCGATGCTTTTCGCCACGGGGATCTCGGGGTCTTGCTCGACCGTGGCCGCGAAGACCAGGTCATCCGTCGTGAGCGGCTTGCCGTCGTGCCACTTGGCGTTTTCTCGGATCTTCCAGGTGGTCTCCATCCGGCCATCGGGTAAGAGCTTCCACAGACCATTCTCGATCGTGGGTACTGCCTCGGAGAGCTGGGGCTGCCGATTTGCTTGGTCGTCGACCACGGTCAGGCCGGAGTGGATGAACTCCTCCAGCCGATCGATACCGGGCACGATGCCGCCGGGGTTGAACCGGTAGCTCAGGTTGGGAGGGTCGCCGGTGAGAGCAGCAGTAACGCGCTTAGGCGCTACGGCTCGCGGCGCTTGGGCCGAGCGGTCGCCAGTGGGTGCGGTTGATGAGGGCGCGGGCGCGACACAGCCTGTGGCCAGGACGGCCCAGATCGCTCCGAAGATGATGTAGCGGTTCCAGTGCAGCATGCCCACCTCCGAACGACTAACGTGCCCTCACCCCTCTCAGAGGGAGAGGGGGGTTGGACCGCAGAAGGAGAGGACATTCAGAGCCCTCTCCTTCTGCGTCGAACGTCTAGACTAGCGCGGCCTCATTGATTTTGTAGAGGCGACGAGCGTTCGGACCGAGAATCTTCGTCTTCGCCTCTTCCGAGATGTCGGTCCGCTCCCGGAACTCGTCCAGATCGTGGAACACGCGCTTCGGCCGCAGATGCGGGAAGTCGCAGGCGTACATGAGGTTGTTGTCCCCGAGCTCGCCGATCGCGTAGGGGAGGATCAGCTCGTCGACCTCGACGTGGAAGAAGATCTGCCCGCCCTTGAGGTGGTCTTCTGGTGCCCGCTTGAGGTCGGGCACTTCCACGGACCATTGCTCGTAAGCCTCGTGCATTCGATCGCGGAGGAACATGATCCAGGCCACGCCCGCTTCCATAAAGGAGAACCGGAGGTTCGGGAAGCGGTCGAAGACGCCGCTGAACATCATGTCCGTCATCTGGGGCATCTGGCTGGTGGGATGGCCAAGGCAGCGCGCCTCGATCGCCTTGGGAAGCTGGTCGAAGCGGTTCGTCGGGCCGCCAGCGTGGATGGCGATGACGGTGTCGAGCTCCTGGGCTGCCTTGTAGAGCGGGTCGTAGCGGTGGTCGCCCAGGGGAGGATTCTGGTTCGCGGAGATCACGACCCCGACGAAGCCCAGGTCCTTGACCGCGCGGCGCAGCTCCTTTACCGACTCGTCGATGTCGTGCAGCGGCAGGATCGCCATGGCGTTGAGCCGCTTGTTGGCCTTCAAGTACTTCTCGGACATCCAGTCGTTGTAGGCCGTCGACAGGGCCACGGCCCAGTCGGGGTCCTTCTCACGGCAGACGCCGAGGAAGGCCGTCGGGTAGAGAACGGTGCCGTCGATCCCCGCCTCGTCGAGCAGGCTGATCCAGGCCTCGGCATTGGGTGGAGCCTCAGTGTGTTCGCCGATCCAGCCAGCCTGGCCCGACCGCGCCGCATCTGCACGGACGCTGAGAGCGCGGCGGTTCCAGCCGTCGCCGCTGGCTGAGAGGAGGCTGCCACCCATGTTGCCTCGGTAGGGAGGCGGCAGGAACTCGGTGATCTGGGATTGGGACTCGAAGATGTGCCCGTCGGCATCGAATATTCCGGAATTGGTTCGCATGGGCTGCGTCCCTCCTCACTCATCGTGGTCCGGGGATGATATCGCGGTTGCTGATCCTTGCATATACCCGCCCTCACCCTAACCCTCTCCCAGAGGGAGAGGACTCAGGTGTCGAGGGTGCTCTTGGCGAAGATGTCTTCGTACGCGGGGTCCAGGCGTGTGAGGCCTTGTTCGCGGTTGTACTGAATGAAGGTGTCGATCTCGCGCTGGTTGGCGCTGATGCCATACTTCCACGGATCGCCCCACTTGGCCTGCTGGTCTTTGAGCGCCTCTCGCAGGTAGACGGTGGCGAATCCACCGCGATCGTCCAGGATCTCCTGGTAGGCGATCTGCTTGGCGCGCTCGAAGGCGTCGACGATCTTGCCCGCGAGGTCGGGGTGCTCCTCGTCGATCTTCTTGTTCAGCACCATCATGTGGGCGGGCGCGTAGATGCCCGTCTCCTTGTAGAGCTTCTCGTCCTCCGCCATGTAGTCGGGGAACAAGAGCTTGACCTGAGGGCTCGCTTCGAGGGTGTCCCAGGCCTTGCCGTCGGAGATGTCGACCATCATGGCGTCAATCTCGCCGTCGAGGAGGGCATCCATCACGCTCTTCTTCTCGTCGGCTGGTGGCTCGATCTTGGCGTTCGAGTCGTGGATCGGGAACACCTCGCTACCCCAGATGACCCAGCGGAGCTTCGAGATGTCGACGCCGTGGCGGTGCTGCAGGAACCCCTTCAGCCAGATCGTCGTGGACAGCCGGTACGGCCGAGAGCCGACTCGCTTGCCCTCAAGGTCCTTTGGGGTGTCGATACCCCGGTCGGACCTGACCCAGAGGTACTCGTAGACGGGCTTGCGTTTGATCCAGAGGGGAAGGCCGATGATCGGCCACCCTGCCTCGATCGCTGGCAGCCAGTACATGACGTTCAGGTCGCCGATACCGAATGCGCCGCTCTTGTAGGGCGAGTCCTCGTTGAAGATCATGGCGGGGATACGCGAGGGCTTGAGATTCACGCCCTCGATCTGGACGCGGCCGTCCATGAGGGGCATCGTGTGGTCGTAGCGCATCGTCGAGATCTGCAGGTCAATGGGCTCGTCAGCCATGAGGCTCCCTCCGGAGTTGCGTTATGCGTGGCTATTTTGACAACTTCTTTCGGCCGCCCTCAGGCTAAAAGAAGACGGAGATGGATCGCGGCAAAACGGTGTGATCCAGCACGACCTTCCGTCGACTGATTTTCCATTCCCCGTCGACGCGCCGAAACCGATCCTCGCGCCTGCCGCTGAAGGTGTACTCGGACGACTCGCGCCGACCCTGGTACACGAGGAAGTTGGAGTACGCTGTCAGCTCGCCTGTCACAGGGTCGGCCTCCACCTCGACGTTCGTGATGAAGTGGCGTGTGCGCGAGATGGGCACCTCTGCCCAGGCCATGCCAGTGTCGAGCCGCTTCACGCGGAGGCCCAGGTTCGTCTTGTCGTCGTCGATGTGGGGTGTGGCGACCTCGTCTTCCCCCGGGATGCCCTCGGGATTGCCCATCACGGACTCGCGGATGGGGACCCAGTAGCGCACGTCGTCGGTGAAGAGCTCCAACCACTCGTGGAATCGTCCCGAATCGAGGAGCCGCGCCTCGCGGTACAGCCATTGCTCGATCTCGCTTCTCACGTCGCGATCGATCTGCGTCATTGTCTAGCTCTCCCAGCGCCACTCGTGGATGTTCCACGTGTGTCCACGCTGGGCGGGCCAGATCGTCCCGGGGCCGATGAGGCCCTTGCGCACGGCGATGTTGTCCACGCTGTAGGAGGTGTGCAGGACTGGCAGCTCCTCCGACAGGACCTTCAGTGCCTGGATCGTGGCGGCCGATCGCTCCTCCCGGTCGAGGCTGGTGATCGCCGTGCGCACGGCTCGGTCGTAGTCTGCGTTCGCCCAGCAGCCGCGGTTCCTCCCGAAGTAGCCGTCGTCTGGCACCGCGCACTCGGTCGACGTCAGTCGGAAGAGCTCGGTCGGCAGGTCGAGGCGGAAGGCGGTCTGGTTCAAGCCTGGGAACGTGGCGCCGTACTCCCGGTCGACGGAGCGCTGGTTGTACACGAGCTGCGACACGTCGATGCCGAGCTGGCTCCAATCGTTCGAGATGATCCGCGCTTCGGTCTCATTGTCCGACAGCGCGGGGATCCGCAGCTCGAGTGCCAATTGCTCGCCATTGGCGCCTACCAGGGCCTCGCCGCGCTTGTTCCATCCGACTTCTTGGAGGAGGGCGGCCGCGCGGGCGCGGTCGAACGGGTACTTGGCGATGGCGTCGTAGGTGCGTGCCTTGAGTGGGTGGCTCGGACCCATCACCGTTTCGATCGCGGGCGCGTTGCCGCCTGAAAGCACCTCCGCGATGCTCACGCGGTCGATGGTGTGCTCAAGAGCCCGCCGCACGCGAACGTCCAACAATGCCGCTGGCCGCACGCGAGAGGGCTCGAGCTGCACCTGGATGTTGCGAAACCACGCGGCGTCGTAGACGAGGCGACCCTCGCCGGTGCGGTCCCATTGGCCGCGAATCTCGGCGCCCGCCTGCTGCGTGAGCGTCAAGCTCACCGTAGCATCCATCGCACCCGCCAAGAGGTTCGCTGCCATGGCGTTCATGTCCATCGAAACTTTGATGACCACCTCGTCGATCTTCGGGCGGCCGAGATAGTAGTTGTCGAACGCTCGGAACGTCAGCTCGGTGCCGCGGTCCCAGCTCACGAGGCGATACGGTCCCGTGCCGACGTAGTCCGTGCTGGTCCAGAGGGGCGCATTCTCGAACGCGCCGACGTCGCCGGCTTCGTAGAGGCGTCCGACGAGGTGCTCTGGGAGAGGCTCGAGCTGTCCGTCGCGGAGCTCGTTCGCCCACGGGTAGGACTGCTTCCATCGAATCACGAACGTCTTGTCGTCCACGGCTTCCACGCCGGACATCAGCCGCTCGGGGTTGCGATCGATCATCTCGACGCGCTCATCCGTGTAGACGGTGTAGGCGAGGACGAAGTCCTTGGCGTTGACGGGACGGCCGTCGTGCCAAACGGCGTTCTGGCGGATCTTCCACGTGGTGGCCATAGTGCCATCGGGGTTCACGATCCACGTGCCGTTGTCGCGGCTGGGCAGCTCGGCTGCAAGGCGAGGATGGGCTGTGCCTTGTGGGTCGATCACCACGAGTGGGCTATTGGCGAGAAACCGGATCTCACTTGCAAAGGTGCTGGTCTTGACGTCCAGCTTGGACGAAAGACGGCCGACGTCGCCACCGTTGCCGATTACCACCCGCGATGGACGGGCGGGCGCTTGTGCCGCGGCGGCATCTCCGGATCTCGCGCCCGTAGGAGCCGCCGCTGGAGCACAACTGGCCATCAGGGCGAGCGCGAAGCTCAGGAAGATACCCCAACGGGCGCTCGACCTGCTCGATGGTTCGATCATGGCCATCTCAACCTCTGCCCTTTAGCTTTGGCACCATGAATCCCCGATCGAATTCTCGCGGTATGATAGCGTCACCTAGGCGCGAACGCGACGGGCGTTCGCCATATTGCCGACGCAGGCCGGCCGGTTCACGCAATCTGGGGGGCCCAAAATGATTCACGAGCGCTCCAAGGCTGACCCTCGGTTCACCCAGGGCAAGCTGATCGATCATGAACAGGGGCTGGTGAGCCGCCAGATCTTTTCCGACGAGGAGACGCACCGCCGTGAGCTGGAGCGCGTCTTCCACCGGTGCTGGCTCTTTCTGGGTCCCGAGTCGGTCGTCGCGCGGCCCGGGGACTTTGCGACGAGCCACATGGGCGAGGATCCGGTCATCCTCTGGCGAGATACTAGGGGGACAGTTCGCGCTTTCCTAAACACGTGTCCGCATCGCGGCAACATGATCTGTGTCTACGATCGAGGGCGGGCTCCCTCCCTGACGTGCAGCTATCACGGCTGGACCTTCGACAGCGAGGGGAAGCTGGCCGGTGTGCCCTTTTATGACGAGGCGTACTACGGAGAGCTGGATCGCGAAAACTGGGGTCTCGTCGAGGTTCCGCGCCTGACCAACTACGGAGGCCTCCTCTGGGGCTGCTGGGATCCGGACGCGCCGTCGCTGCAGGAATATCTCGGCGACATGTGCTGGTACTTCGACACGCTGTGCTTCTCCGACGATCTGGGTGGGTTGGAAGCTCTGCCTGGCTGCCAACGCTATGCCATCGTGGGGAACTGGAAGTTCTTCTGCGACAACTTCGCGGGTGACGGCTACCATGTGCCGACCTCGCACTCGTCGGCATGGGCCGTTACCCCCGTTGGCGCGGCCTACCGTAGCAAGGAAGGACGCGGCGAACGGGTCATGGTGCACTTGGCGCCGGCCCACGGGCTCGGGGGCCTATCCACCGGCAACGGCATTTACGAGGCGGATCTCACACGGGCGCAAGAGTTGGGGCCCGAAGTAGTGGAGTATGTTGAACAACGCCACCGCCATCTGCAGGAGCGGCTCGAGGGCGTGCCCGCGAAGCTCGCCGGCTGGACATGGGGCCAGATCTTCCCGAACCTCAACATGCAGGCGTTCGACAGCGCCCTGCGCCCGCGGATCCTCGCACTCTGTCTCCCCAAGGGTCCTCACGACAGCGAGATCTGGCAGTGGAACCTCGTGGAGCGCAACGCGCCCCAGTCCCTCAAGGCGTTCCTCGCGCGCACCGCTAACCGCGGCCAGTCCGGCAGTGGCCTCATCGGCGTGGACGACACCGAAAATTTCGAGCGCATCACCGAGGTAACCCGCGCTCCCATGTCCCAGAAGCTCTCGTTCCACTACGCGATGTCCCTCGGCATCGAGGGCAACTGGCCCGGCCAGGACGACTGGGATATCGAGGGCCTCCCCGGTTTCATGGGCCCCCATTTCTGGGAGACAGGCCAGCGCCGCTTCTACCGCTATTGGGCCGATCTTATGGACATCCACGACTAGGCACGAGGCTCGGTCGAGCTCTCGAGTGCCGTTGCTATACTGGCAGCAAGTGACCCAAGGGAGTCTCGCTCGTGCCAACCATCGAGGTCCCCCCCGAGCTGGCTGATTTTCGGCTGCCTGACGCTGTTCAGGCTAGGCTGCAGCATCTGCTCGACAAGCAAGACGGCGGCGAGCCGCTCACTCTTGAAGAGCGACAGGAGGCTGAGGGCCTAGTTCAACTTGCCGAGCTTCTCTCCTTGCTCCATCTGCGCGTCGCACGCGCCTCGCTGGATTCCTGATCCGATACGTCCCAGCGGGTCTTCGGGAGACAGTCGTCGCCAGAGCTGCCAACCGCTGCGAGTATTGCTTGCTCTCCCAGGAAGGCCAAGAAGCGTCCTTTCACGTCGACCACGTCACGCCGATCGCCGCCGGCGGTCAGACAACCGCGAACAATCTTGCTCTGGCCTGCGTGTCTTGTTCGCTGCGCAAGGGTGCGCTCCAGTCGGCACTAGACCCGGAAAGCAGGCAGGCGGTGCCGATCTTCAATCCGCGGGAGCAGCAGTGGGGCGAGCACTTTTGGTGGCAAGGTCTTCAGGTTATCGGCACTACAGCAACCGGACGGGCTACTATTGCGGTCCTTCGGCTGAACCGTCCATCGATTCTTGCGATTCGGGCTGAAGAGGTGGCCTTCGGGCGTCACCCGCTAGGTTGACTTCGAGCCTAGCCGCGGCGCTCCAACACGGTCGCGTAGTCTTCCAGGATTCTGTAAAACACCTGAATCCCCTGGTTGGCGTAGGCGGTGTTGATTTGGACAATTGAGGCTCCGACCTCTAGGAAGTCCGCGACGTCGGTGCCATTCGAGACGCCACCGGCCGCGATGACCGGCGTCGTGGTCATGAGCTTGCTGTACTGCGCTACCTGCCCCAGCGCGATCGGCTTCACGGCTGGGCCCGCGAGACCAGCGAATCCATCGGTTGCGCCGATATCGGGCTTGCCGTTGGTCAGCGAGTATGAGTTGGGGAAGGTATTGATCGCGGTCACGAAGGCGCTGCGCCCATCGACCAGGCGTGCGACGTCGCGCAGGTAGGCCGGATCGGAGAACGGCGACATCTTGAGGCCGACGGGCGTGGCCGTGTTCTTGATCAGACGCAATACCTCTTCTACGTAGGCAAGGTCGAAGCAAAAGATGCGCTTCTGCTCTCCCTCGGCCCAGACATTCGGACAGCCCAGGTTGATCTCGATGGCGTCCACGCCGTGCTTGCCGTCGATCTGGCCGAGCATGTCGCCAAGCTCCTCGATCCCGAAGGGCGCGATGCTGAGGAAGAGCGGCTTGCCCGACGTATGGCACACCTCGGTCATCTCGGACAGGTGCTCCACGTAGTAGCCGAGGCCCCTGTTGGGCAGGCCCAGCGAGTTCAGCGAGTATGCGTCGTTGCTCCAGTACGCGGTCCCTGCGTTCTGCTCGCGATACTCCTTGGTAATGGATCCGACCATCACCGCCGCAGCCGAAGATCTGGCGAATTGACGCACGTCTTCCGTGCTCTTGCACGTTCCCGCCGCGTTCATGATGGGATGTTCGAGCTCGATGCCCGCGACGCTGGTCTCGCTCATTGCGCCACCCTGTTTTCTCGAATGATCCCACGTTGCGAGGTTGGAAGGCTCCCTGCTCTATGCTGGCGCGTGCAAACGCGAAATCCGCTGCTGCGATGTATCATCGGCCAAAAGGCGGGTCGACGCGAAGGGGGTGGGCTGTGCGCGTGAGCTCTCTGGGGTACGTCGGTGTCGAGGCAACGCGGCCTGAAGCGTGGATGGACTTCGGTCCGAGGATCCTCGGGCTCGTCCCGAGCGAGGGCGTGGACGGGACGGTGCTTCTCCGAATGGACGAGCGCGCCTATCGAATCGCTGTCCATCGCGGCGAACGAGATGGGCTCTCCTACATGGGATGGGAAGTCCCGACCCTCGCCGATCTCGACCAGGCATACCGTGAGCTGGAAGCGGCCGGCGTCGAGCCTCAGCGCGGCACTCAAGCCGAGTGCGATGCCCGTCAAGTCCGCGCGATGGTCGCGTGCACCGACCCTGCTGGAAATCGCGTCGAGCTTTTCTGTGGCCAGATGAGTATCTGCGAGCCGTTCCGACCCGCGCGCCCCATCAGCGGGTTCAAGACGGGCGAATTTGGGCTAGGCCACATCGTGCTCGGCGTGCCGGACCTGGACGCCGGCCAGCACTTCTACGCGGACGTGCTGGGGTTCCGTATCAGCGATTTCTTCGCCAACCGACTGGTCTTTTTCCATTGCAATCCCCGCCACCACTCGATAGCGCTCGGTCAGATCGGCAATGTGGGTCTGCACCACATCATGCTCGAGACGAATAGCATCGACGACGTGGGCTCCACCTACGAGCTGTGTCAGGCGGAGGGGTCGCCGATTGCCCGATCGCTCGGGCGCCATAGCAACGACCTGATGTTCTCCTTCTATCTCGAGACCCCTTCGAGCTTCGACATCGAGTACGGCTGGAACGGCCGCCTCGTGGACGACGCGACCTGGAGCGTACAACAGATCAGCCGCGCCAGCCTCTGGGGGCACCAACCGGTGAGCGAGCGGGCGAAGGCGCGCTACGGTCAGCGGCCGCCAGTCAGCAGCGCGAGCTAGCGGAATCCCGTGAATCCCTCGGACCTCATCGACCTCGATCGCGGGCTGATCGATCGGCGGATCTTCTCCGACCCCGATATCTATCGGCGCGAACTGGAGAACATCTTTGCCCGAAGCTGGCTCTATCTCGGACACGAGTGCCAGTTCAAAGATGTTGGCGACTTCGTCACGACCTACATGGGCGAGGACCCGGTGCTGGTGTGCCGCGGGAGCGATGGGCAGCTCCGAGCGTTCCTGAACACGTGTCGACATCGAGGCAACCGCATCTGCAGGATGGACGAAGGCAACGCCAACCATTTCACGTGCGCCTACCATGGCTGGACCTACACCCACGACGGCAAGCTCGTCGGGGTGCCCTCCTATAAGGAGTTCTGGTTCGAGGAGCTGAACAGAGACGAGTGGGGACTCGTGCCTGTGCCCCACGTGGACAGCTACAAGGGGCTGGTCTTTGGCAATCTGGATCCCCAGGCGCCTCCGCTGCTCGACTACCTGGGCGACATGGCCTGGTACCTCGACCTCATGCTCGATCGCCAGGCTGGCGGGACGGAAGTGATCGGTGGGGTGCAGAAGTGGATCGTGAGCGCCAATTGGAAGTTCGCCGCGGAGAACTTCGTGGGCGACATGTACCACGGGAGCCTGACGCACGCATCTGCGTTCAAGGTTGGCTTCGGGGGCGGCGGTAACTCCACCAACATCGTGAGAGATACTGCGCCGCTCGGTTATCAGATCGCCCTGCCGGGAGGCCATGGTCTCGGGAGCGGCTGGGTGCCCGACGGCAATGCCAGCGCGGGCAGTGTCGCGGACATCGCCGATTTCTATCGAGACATCATGCCTGACACCGAGCAGCGGCTCGGAACGGTCCGTGCGCGCCACATGTCGCCCGTCCACGGCACCGTTTTCCCCAACCTCTCGTTCCTGTTCGGGACGCGGACCCTTCGCGTGTGGCATCCGAAGGGACCCGAGAAGATCGAGGTGTGGGCCTGGGTCCTCGTCGAGCGAGACGCGCCGCCCGAGATCAAGGACGCGATCCGTTTGAGCTGCCTGCGGCGCTTCAGCCCGGCTGGAACGTGGGAGCAGGACGACGCCGACAACTGGATGCAGGCCACCCAGGCCTCGCGCGGTGTGGCTACCAGGCGCGTGCGGCTGAACTACCAGATGGGCCTGGGCCACGAGGGGACGCACGATGCGCTTCGCGGCCGCATAGGTCCGTTTTACAGCGACACGTGCCAGCGCAACTTCTACCAGCACTGGGCCCAGCAGCTCGCGGAATGACGGACCTCGCTGAATCAGCCGCTCGAAAGCCTGTGGATGATGCGGTGCGGCGTCACATCGAGCGATTCCTCTACCGCGAGGCGCTCCTGCTCGACGAGCGCCGTTTCGACGAATGGCTCACGCTCTTCACCGAGGATGCCCACTATTGGATGCCCGTGCGGCGAGATAAACCGCGGAAAGCCGGTGACGACGAGTTCACGACCGAGAGCGAGCTCGCCTTCTTCGACGAGACGAAGGACTCGCTGACCCGGCGCGTCGCGAAACTTGCCACAGGCCTAGCCTGGGCGGAGGAGCCGCCCTCCCGCACGCGTCATCTCATCACAAACGTCGATGCTGACGAAGGCGACACGGCGGCAGAGGTGGTCGTAGGATCGAACTTCATCGTCTACCGAACGCGCCTCGAATCGAAGCAGGACCTCTTCGTCGGTCGTCGGGAAGACACTCTGCGACGCAGCAGTGACTCGTGGCAGATCGCCCGACGCAAGATCATGCTCGACATGACGGTGATATTCGCCGACAACATGAGCATCTTCTTCTAGATGCCCGAGCAGGTTTACCTGCCGCCTGGGCTGTCGGGCAAAGAGGCGTCAGGGTGGGCGATCACGATGACTTCCAGATGCTCGATGCCCACGAAGTCAGCGGGATTGCACGTGTAGACGGGCAGGTTGTTGGCGATAGCCGTAGCCGCGATAAGCGCATCGTACGCTCGGGCGGCCGGCGTCCGTCCGGTCCTCCGCAGCGAGGCGGCCACTCCACCAAAGGCACGCGCAGCAGCGGCGTCAAAAGGGATCGGATCGAAGTCTGCCTCGGCCTGTTGAAGAACCGCTTGCCGCGCGGCGCGCTCCTCTTCGGACCGGGCGACGAGTGGCCCGACCGACAGCTCCGCCAGCGTTACGGCGGTGATCAGTGGCTCCGTGGGGAGCATCGCTGGATCGTTGAGGCGCGGGAGTAGGATCACGGTCGATGTGTCGAGCACCCCGCGGGCTCGCTCGACTGCCATCACAGCGAACTATCGATGATGCGATCCACATCGGCACGGAAGCGGATTGGATCCACATGCGGGAGGTGGCGCCACCTCTCGATCAGCCCCTCGGCAGAAACACGTGACGCGATGTGTGGAGACAACTCAGCGACGGGTCGCCCGTCCCTCGTGATTGTCACGCGCTCACCTCTCACCACACGGTCGATAACGTCGCCGCCGTGGTTGCGCAGGTCGCGGATGGTCACTTCACTCATGGGTCCCATTGTATCACGCGTGAGACGGGCAGAGGGCGTGCGCCCTTGCATTCGAGCCGCCGATTCGCCTTCCAGCGCGTGGGCTGCTTCCGTCCACGAGGGCGTCGGGGATCACACCGTTACCGTCACGATCCGAAGCTCCCTGCAGGTGCGATGTAGGCTTTGAGCGCCTCGTCGAAGCCCACCTCAAAGGCGCGCTGCACCTCGTGCTTGGGTTCAAGTGTGGATACCTGCACGACGACGGTAATGCGCCGCCGAGCGATGTCCGCTGCGGATCCGAATCCTGGAAGCCACACGCGGAAGCGTTCCGGCGCGGTGGTGCTCACGCACCAGATCCAACCTCGAAGGACCGCGTCTGCGCCGCTTGGCCGCGGAGCTGGACACTCAGCGAAGTCCAGCAACGCCCGCCCATTGGCCGCGATGTCGCGATAGTTGCCGCGTGACGCGTCCCACGGCAACGGCCAGGTTCGTCTGGCTATCGGCTCGGCGCAATCGCGAACCTCGGTCACGAGCGCCGTGCACTGCACCGCCGGCCCGGCATTCGTAACGCGGAGGCGGATGACCCGACCGTCCACGACTGGTTCGATCGTGATGGGCGAGGGCGGCGAGGGTTCCTGCGAGGGAGATGGAGGCGGGCGCTTGAACCATCGCATTACAAGCAGAGTTGTCCCGATTGAGCTCTCTCGTTAATCGAACTGGTTTACACGATTCGTGGCCGACCTGCTGCTCATCGTGAGAGTCGGCTGTAGACCCGTGGCCGATGTTGAGGCGGTCAAGCGCGAGCCGCGGGGTACAATCCGGCTGTGTCCCGTTTACCTTGGGGGCCAACTGTGGCAAAGACCACCACGCTTCTCACAGCCGAGGATCTCGAGCGTTTGGGGTCCGACGCGCGTTACGAGCTAATCGACGGAGTACTCGTCGAAATGCCTCCTGTTGGCGGCCCGCACGGGCGAATCGTGGTGACACTTGGGGTGCTGCTCCATCCAACGGTAAGCGGTCTCGGGCATCTCTACGCCGAGCTCGGCTGCATTTTGCGGCGCAATCCCGACCTGGTCCGTGCCCCCGATCTCGCCTTTTTTCGTAGCGACCGGATCCCACGCGGGGGCGAGCCCCGCGGATTCTGGGAGATCGCGCCGGATCTCGTGGTCGAGGTGATCTCGCCCAACGACACGCCGGGCGAAATCCAGTCTAAGGTCCGAGAATGGATCGAAGCGGGAGTACGACTGGTATGGGTCGTCTACCCGGATAGTCGCACCGTCCGCGTGATTCGGTCGCTGCTCGACCGCGAGGAGCTCGGTGCGGATGACACTCTTGGCGGCGGCGAGGTGCTGCCCGCCTTCTCATGTCGCGTCGCCGAGTTGTTCGAGTAGCGTCCCCGTTCCCGAAGCTCTCCCGCTCAGGACTCTGAAACCTCCCTCTCTATAGCGTCGTCCCCTACGACGGTGGTAGCATGCGCACGCACTATGAGAAGAGGGGCTGAAGCTTGGCTCTGTTTAGCGTGACGCGTCGATGACCCAGCAATCAGGATCCCCAACGCGCTTGCGCGCGGCCCTCATCGGCTACGGGCGGCGGGGTACGCAGCAGGCGGCCACCCTCTCCGAGCTGCCCGAGCTCTTCGAGTTCGCGGCAGTTTGCGATCCGAACGCGGCTGCTGTCGAGAAGGCGGTCGGGCTGTACGGGTGCAAGGGCTACACCAGCGTACGCGAGCTGTTCGCAAACGAGAAGCTCGACGTCGTTGTGTTGGTGACGCCTCCCGAGCTGCACCACATCGGGGTCAAGGCGGCCGCGGACCATGGGGTCAACCTGCTCGTCGAGACCCCCCTCGCGACGACGCGGCCGATGATGGACCTGATCGCCGAGACGGCGGAGCGCGCCAAGATCGTCGTCGAGGTCGCCGAGAACTACGGGCGACGGCCGGTGGAGGTCCTGAACCGGCAGGTCATCGAGGCGGGGCTGATCGGCAAGCTCGTACACATCACCGTCTTCAACGGCCCGGCCAATCAGGACAGCGCCTACCACGTCGTCAGTCAGGTCCGCGCCTATGCGGGTGGGGCGGACGTCACGCAGGTGCAGGCGATCTCGCGGTCGAACGAGTCCCCCGGCCTGCGGCCTGGAGGCGACTCGCTCACGCACGAGCATTGGGTCGACGCGGTTCTGACTTTGGACAACCGGATGAGCGCGACCGTCAACTACGTGACCTCGTGGACATCGCCACATCGCTGGACACGGCCGCGAATCGCATGCGTCGAGGGAACTGACGGATATCTGGTCACCGCGGACGGAGGCGGCGCCTATCGCATGCACCGCGTCGAGAACGGCCAGCAGCGAGATGCGGCTTTGCAAGTGGAATCGGAGCAGAGGGGCGGGCAGGCCGTTGCCGTCGGCTTTTCATATGAAGGGCACCCGGAGCTCCGAGTCGCCAATCAGTTCGCGAATGTGAAGACCGAGGCGGGGCCCGGAAGCGTGTGCGACGGCATCGGTCGAGCGGCCGAGCTCTTGAGCCTGCATCGCGCCGTGACCGAGGGCGTACCCGTCGGGTACGGGCTCGCGAGGGGACGCCGCTCGCAAGAAGTTGGGCTGGCGATCATGGAAGCGGCCCGCCTGAACCATCCGATCTCCCCCGACCTGGACGACGAAACTGAGTGGGAGCGCGGCGAGCATGACCGGTTCCGCGCACGCTTCGGAGCGGATCCTTTCAAAGACATGGACAAGCTGATCTAGCCGCGGAGGGCCACGGATGCTCAGTAAAGAGGAAAACGATCTTCTAACCCAGACGGGGCCAGGCACTCCGTGCGGCAAGCTGCTGCGCAGCTACTGGCAGCCCGCTGCCCTCAGCGAGGAGCTGCCGCCGGGCGGCCCACCCATTCCACTCACGCTGTTTAGCGAAGAGCTGGTGATGTTCCGCGACGAGGACGGCCGCGTGGGTCTTCTCGACGCGCACTGCGCTCACCGCGGCACCGACTTGACCTATGGCCGCCTCGAGGACGGCGGCATTCGCTGTGTCTACCACGGCTGGCTCTACGACGTAACCGGCAAATGCCTCGCCACGCCCGGCGAGCCGCCCGGAAGCCGCCTCTGCGAGACGGTGCGACACACCGCCTATCCGTGTCAGGAGATCGGCGGGGTCATCTTCGCCTACATGGGCGAGGGCGAGCCGCCGCTCCTTCCCAACTATGGGGTCCTGACGGTGCCGCCCGAAAACCGGTGGATGACGAAATACTACCACGAGTGCAACTATCTCCAGGCACTCGAGGGCAACATGGACAACGTGCACGTCCGCTTCCTGCACCAGTTCCTTCGAACGGACACCGGCAGAAAAGCATCGGACCGCCATCCCAAGGAGCAGCCCGACGGCGACGAGGGCAACCTACGGCAGCCGCTCGCTCGGTACTTCGGCCCGGTGCGGATCGAGAAGACGGACTTCGGTTTCTGGCGCTACGTCCCAGGCGACGACGGAGGCGAGGTCGGCGGACCCGACTTCATCTTCCCAAGCTTGACGCTGACGGGCGGTGGCCCACAGTCGCGCGGCGATGGGTATCAGATCTACTGGCGGGTGCCGATCGACGATACCCACCATTGGCTCTTCGCCATGGCCTACAAGGCCACGGGACCACTGCCCGACGAGTTCCGCTACGGTCGGACGTGGGAGGTCATGACTCCCGACTACAAGCTGAAGCGGAACAAGGCGAACCGCTACCTGCAGGACCGAGAAGAGCAGCGCACAAGCACCTACACCGGCATGGGCTCCGTCTTTATTGCGCAGGATGCGCTGGCGAACGAGACGCAGCGCCCGATCCAGGACCGTACGAACGAGACGCTGGGCATGGAGGACATGGCCATCGTCGCCGGTCGCCAGATGCTCCTCCAGGCGATCCGCACGGTCGAGGAGGGCAAAGAGCCGCCCGGTGTGATCCGCGATCCGCGGGTCAACAGCACGGACCCGATCGCCCTGAAGCGCAATTCCGCGCCGGCCGAGACCGAACGCGAGGCTGCACTCTCGGTCATCAGCGGGCGGTGGGTCTAGCCAATCGAATTGGCCCAGGAACGCACGATTCCAATCTGTGGCAGGGGCGGTCGGTGGTGGACGGCCGCACATCGGACACGCCCTCACCCCAACCCTCTCCCAAAGGGAGAGGGGGTAGTCCCGACTCTCTCCCTCTGGGAGAGACCGGCGCGAAGCGCCGAGTGAGGGCGTGCCGCGTCCGCACTCATGATCGTTCGCTAAAGGCCAGCCGTCTGCTCATAACTCTTTCTGCCGTCGCGCTGTTGGCCGCGTGCGCGCCCGCAGCCAGCTCAAGTCCGGCAGTGCAGTCGCGTGAAGCTCCTCAGTCCGTAGGACCGAAACGCGTTGTGGCCGCGGTTTTGAGCGATGCGAACACGCTGTACGCCAACATCAGCCCGGGCGGCGTGCCTGGCCTCGATGCGATGCAGGAGCTGGCGAACGCGGGGCTCACGCTTCTCAACAATGAGGGCAGCCTGATTCTCCAGCTCGCCGAGCAGGTGCCCTCAGCCGAGAATGGGCTTTGGAAGGTATTTCCCGACGGGCGGATGGAGACAACCTGGCGCATCCGCGAGAATGCCCGCTGGCACGACGGCACGCCGTTCACTACGGAGGACCTGCTGTTCAGCGCAACGGTCATGCAAGACCCAGAGATTCCGAATTTCCACCACACGGTATTCCGGACGCTAGATGGCCTAGAGGCACCTGATTCGCGCACGCTGACCGCGCGCTGGAAGCAGACGTTCATCAACGCCGACGCGCTGTTCTCACGGGATGTCGGCTACCCGCTCCCGAAACACCTGCTGGAGCGTCCCTACCTCGATGAGAAGGCAGGGTTCCTGCTGCTCCCGCACTGGAACGAGCGGTTCGTCGGGGCCGGGCCGTTCAAGCTGAGGCAGTACGTCCGCGGGAGCCACGTCGTGCTCGATGCCAACACGGACTACGTGCTCGGTCGCCCGAAGCTCGACACGATCGAGGTGCGCTTCATCCCGGACTCAGGAACGCTGGCGGCCAACATCCTCGCTGGCGAGGTGGACGTCACCCTCGGCCGGACGTTGTCGCAGGAGCAGGCGGTCCAGATCCGCGACCAGTGGCGCGACGGTGGGATGGTCGTCGCGCCCTATGCTCTCACACGCATCTATCCGCAGTTCATCAATCCCGATCCTGCCGTCATCCTGAACGTCCAGTTCCGCCGAGCCCTGCTCCACGCGCTCGACCGACAGACGATGGTCGACACGCTGGAGAGTGGCCTGACCGAGGTAGCCCACAGCGTTCTGCCACCGGGCCGGCCCGAGTTTCGTGAGGTCGAGGCCGGTATAAGCCGCTACGAGTACGATCAGCGCCGCGCCACCGAGATGCTGGAAGGTCTCGGCTACATTCGCGGTCCGGACGGCGGTCTCCGCGATGCTTTGGGTGCCCGGCTCGGGATCGAGCTTCGGAGCACGGCGGGGCAGGACATTCTGGAGAAGCCCAGCCTGCTCGCGGTCGATGCGTGGCAGCGCGTGGGTATCGCCGCTGAACCGGTGTTCGTGCCCGCCCTCCGCAACCTCGATCGGGAGTACCGTCACAACCGCCCCGGGTTCCAGCTCGTCGGTGGCATCAGCGACCTCCAGCTCCTCGGGATCCTGCACAGCTCGGAGATCCCGCTGGCGGAGACGAACTACGTCGGCGACAATCAGGCGCGCTACGCCAGCCCAGAATACGACTCGCTCTACGAACGGTACCTCGTGACGATTCCGCAGATCGAGCGGCGCGGCCTCCTTCGGAATTTGGTCCACCACATCGCGGATAATCTGCCGATTATGGGCCTCTACTACCGCGTCGAACCGACGATGGTCGCCAACCGGGTGTCGCCCGTATTCCCACGGCAGCGCACGGCGATGCAGAGCTGGAACGTTCACCAATGGGACGTCCGATGAGCTCCGAGCCCACGGTTCTCGAGCTCCGCGAAGCCGTCAAGCACTTCGGCCGCGTGACGGCGGTCGACCACGTCTCGTTCACCGTGCAGAAGGGCGAGGTCTTGACTCTGCTGGGTCCAAGCGGCTGCGGGAAGACGACGACGCTGCGCATGGTGGCCGGCTTCGAGCGGGCGGACGACGGCGACATCGAGATCGATGGGCGCCTGGTCTCATCCCCGAGGCGTCGCGTCCACGTGCCGCCCGAGAAGCGCGGCCTCGGCATGGTGTTCCAGTCCTACGCGATCTGGCCGCACATGACCGTGTTCGAGAACGTCGCATATCCGTTGACGCTGCGGCGGTTGAACAAGGCAGAGGTCAAGCAGCGAGTGGAGCAGACCCTCGACCTCGTCGGCCTGGGCACGCTCGGCGACCGTCCGTCGACGCTTCTCAGCGGTGGCCAGCAGCAGCGCGTGGCTCTTGCACGTGCACTCGTTTATTCCCCGGACATCCTGTTGCTGGACGAGCCCTTGAGTAATCTCGATGCCAAGCTCCGTAACCTGATGCGCATCGAGCTGAAGCGGCTCCAGGAGCGAGTCTCTGTCACGGTGCTCTTCGTGACCCACGACCAGATCGAGGCGATGTCGCTCTCGACCCGCCTGGCGGTCATGAACCGCGGAAAGATCGAGCAGCTCGGGACGCCCAAGGACGTCTACGAGACGCCGCAGACACCCTTCGTCGAGGATTTCCTGGGGCGAGTGGTTCGATTCCAAGGCACGATCGTCGACCTGAGCTGGAAGGGGATGCTCGTCGAGCTCGATTCTGTCGGTGCACGTCTGCAGATCGACTCTGAGGACGAGACCCTTGCGCTCGGCCAGCGTGTGCTGGTCGCCATTCGTCCAGAAGACCTGGAGGTGCTGCGCCCGGGTGAAAAGCGCGGCACCAATACCTTGTCCTGGACAGTGGAAAAAGTCCTGTACCTTGGCAGCGAGTGCGAGGTGCTGCTCCGCTCGGGCGACGCCGCGTTCACCCTTGTAGTTCCGCGCGCCCGCGCCACCGACGTTCAGCAGTCGCTGGATCTCTACTTCCCGGCCGATCTGCTTCGCGTCTGGCCGGCGGATGAGGCGGGCCCGACGGGCTCGGATCCAAACCTGTCGGAGACCGAGCCCACGCCGGTCACCGCCACTCCGTGACGGGGCAGGTCTATGGCTGAAGCGGTCGTCGGGATGCAGTCACGCGTAGTGCCGCGCAGGCTCGAGCTCGGCGCGGTGCTCATGACGCTGCTCCTTGGTCTGGTGGGATTCGTGGTGCTGGCCCCGCTCGCCATGATGCTGATCGCCAGTTTTCAGCTCTCGCCGCCCGGACGGACGCCGGTCTATGGCCTCGACGGGTGGACCAAGGTCCTGACCGATCCGTCGATCGCCTCGGCGTTCTGGAACTCGATCTCTTTATCGGTCGTCCGAGAGGCCATTGCCCTGGTGGTCGGCGTGATGCTGGCCTGGCTCATCGCGAGAACGGATCTGCCGGGCAAGAGCGCCTTCGAGTTCGTCTTCTGGATCGCGTTCTTCCTGCCGCCGCTGCCCGTCGCCCTCGGCTGGATTCTCTTGTTAGACGGCAAGGTCGGCCTGCTGAACCAGTGGATCGCCATGCTTCCCTTCGGGGTCGAATCGTTCTTCAACATCTATTCGTTCTGGGGAATCATCTGGGTGCACCTCTGCACCTCGTTCGGCGTTAAGGTGCTGCTCCTAGCGCCCGCCTTCCGCAATCTGGACGCGTCAATGGAGGAGGCCTCGCGGAGCTGCGGCGCCAGCACCTTGGGCACGCTGTTTCGCGTCGTCGTGCCGCTGATGGCCCCCGCGATTCTGGTCTCGACGGTCCTCGGCCTCATTCGATCGTTGGAGGCGTTCGAGATCGAGCTGCTGCTCGGCGTGCCGGCGGGGATCTACGTGTACTCGACGAAGATGCGGGATCTGATCCAGTTCGAGCCGCCGCAGTACGCACCCTCGTCCGCACTCGGAGTTGCCTTTCTCGGCATCCTGCTGCTGCTCGTCTGGCTGCAGCGGAGGTATCTCGGCCAACGGGTGTTCCGCACGATCAGCGGCCGTGGCTTCAGCACCCGTGAGACGCAGCTCGGCTCCTGGCGCTGGCCGACGTTCAGCATGGTGCTCGTCCTGGCGCTCCTGATCACGCTGATTCCCGTCGTCTTCTTGGTGATGGGGACCTTCATGCGCGCCTTCGGCTACTTCAACATCCCGAACCCGTGGACCATGCAGCACTGGCAGCGGGTGCTGGGCGACGCCCAGCTCATTCGCGCGTTCCAGAACACGCTGATCGTAGGGTTCGGCTCGGCAGCAATCGGCGTCGTGCTCTATGGGGTGATCGCGTACGTCGTCGTGCGGACGCGCTTCTACGCTCGCGGCTTGCTCGACCTGCTCTCCTGGCTCCCATGGGCGATCCCCGGGGTCCTCATGGGGCTCGCGCTCCTGTGGACCGTCTTTAAAGTCCCAGGCTTGTTGCCCCTCTATGGGAGCACGGCGCTGCTCGTGATCGCCCTCGTGATCAAGAGCATGCCCCTGGGCGTCCAGCTCACGAAGAGCGTGCTGCTGCAGCTCAGCGAGGAGCTCGAGGAGGCGTCCCGCATCGCCGGCGGCTCCTGGCTCACGACGTATCGCCGGGTTGTACTGCCCTTGCTCGCACCGACGTTGGTCACCGTGGCCGTGGTTGGCTTCATGTCCGCCGCGCGCGACATCAGCACCATCGTGTTGTTGGGCTCGAACCAGTCGCGCACGCTCTCGCTTCTCGCCCTCGATTTCGCTTACGGTGGCCAGATGGAGCGCGGCACCGTCGTCGCCGTCCTCACGGTGGCGATGGTCGTGGTCGCTGCGTTCCTCGCGCGGCTGCTAGGTGGAAAGATCTCTATCTCGACCAACTAAACACCGCCGCCCCTATAATGGCCAAACTTTGCAAGAATCGCTGGGGGTTCGGAACGTGCGGATCAAGGCCATTGTCGTTAGCCTGGCGCTGCTCTTGGTGCTCGCAGCCTGCGCCAAACCGGCTCCGACCGCGAGCCAGCCCGTGGCTGGCGCTTCGGCCGACACCCCAGCCAGCGCGTGGGCGCAGATCGTGGAGGCCGCAAAGCGCGAGGGCCAGGTGAACGTCCTCGGGCAGGGGGGCGAGCCCGTGTCCGAGGCGTTGGCCGAGAGCTTCCGCAAAGCCTATCCGGATATCCAGCTCGAGTACACGGGGCTTGCCGGCGCTCAGATGGTGACGAAGGTGCTCAACGAGCGCGCTGCAGGCTTGTACACGGTGGACATCGTCATCCACGGCACGACAAGTATGATCAACGGTCTGTTGCCCGAAGGCGCGCTCGATCCGATCGCCCCTGCTCTCGTCGGCCCTGAGAACGACCCGACCAAGTGGCGAGGCGGCGCATACGAGTTCGCCGACGACGCTGGCAAATACGCGCTGCTCTTCCTCGCCGGGATGAAGATTCCGCTGATCTACAACCCGAACATGGTTACTCCCGGCGAGATCACCAGCTACCACGACCTGCTGGATCCCAAGTGGAAGGGCAAGATCGCCATGCTCGATCCTCGCGTGGCCGGCGCGGGGCTCGCCAGCGCGACCTTCTTTTACACGACGCCCGAGTTGGGCCGAGAGTACATGCAGAATCTCTTCAGCAGACAAGACGTCACGATCACGAAGGACGATCGCCAGCTCACCGACTGGGTCGCGCGCGGTCAGTATCCCATCGGCCTCGCCAGCAACGACTTCACGGCGCTCGACATGAGGTCGCGTGGTGTGCCGGTCGAGTCGCTGCCGGCGGAAGCGGTGAAGGAGGGGACGTATATGACCGCGGCTTGGGGGAGCATCGGCCTCATCAACAAGGGGCCGCATCCGAACGCGGCAAGGGTGTACTTGAACTGGCTCCTCTCCAAGTCCGGCCAAGAAGGCGCGGCTCAGGCAGCGGGTTACCCGAGCCGTCGGCTCGACACGTCGAAGACGGGCCTGCGTGAGTCGGTAATCCCGCGGCCGGACGTCGAGTACCGAGACCTGTCGAAGGAGCGGTACATTCTCCAGCAGGAGGAGATCGTCCGCTACATGAGGGCGCTCATCCCCGATTAGCCTCAACCACGAGCCCTGTGTCGCGAGCCCTGTGTCGAAATGGCGGCGGCTCGATACACCTCCAATCAAAGGAACAACGGATGCTCAGCAAAGAAGAAAATGAGCTCCTGACCCTCACGGGGCCAGGCACGCCGTGCGGCAAGATGCTGCGCAGCTATTGGCAGCCGGCGGCTCTCAGCGAGGAGCTGCCACCTGGCGGGCCACCCATCCCGCTCACGCTATTCAGCGAAGAGTTGGTGATGTTCCGCGACGAGGATGGCCGCGTTGGCCTGCTCGACGCGCATTGCGCCCATCGAGGCACCGACCTGACCTACGGCCGTCTGGAAGATGGTGGCATTCGCTGCGTCTACCACGGCTGGCTCTACGATGTGAATGGCAAGTGCCTGGCCACGCCGGGCGAGCCTCCTGGCAGCCGCCTCTGCGAGACAGTTCGGCACACCGCTTATACGTGCAAAGAGATCGGCGGTGTCATCTTTGCGTACATGGGCGAAGGCGACCCGCCGCTGCTGCCGAACTACGCGGTGCTCGCCGCTCCGCCGGAGCACATCTGGGTCACCAAGTACTTCCAAGAATGCAACTACCTCCAGGCACTGGAAGGCAACATGGACAACGTCCACGTTCGCTACCTCCACAGCTTCCTGAAGACGCAAGCCGGCGATCGGATCGCGTCCGAGCACCCGCGCGAGTCCGTCGATGGGTCGGACGCCAACTATCGCCAGACACCGCCGGACGCCTACATCGGTCCCGTGCGCGTCGAAAAGACGGACTTTGGGACCTGGGTCTACACGCGTAACGGCGCGGGCCAGGAGATCGGTGGTCCCGACTTCATCTTCCCGAGCCTGGCGATGACCGGTGGTGGCCCACAGGCACCAGGCGATGGTTACCAGCTCTACTGGCGCGTCCCGATCGACGACACGCATCATTGGCTCTTCGCGATGGCCTTCAAGCACTCCGGCCCCGTGCCAGAAGACTTTCGCATCGGCCGCACGTGGAAGGTCATGAACCGGGACTACCATCTCAAGGCCAACAAGACGAATGGCTACCTCCAGGATCGGGAAGAGCAGCGGACCAGCACGTACACCGGCATGGGCTCCGTATTCATCGCCCAAGACGCCCTCGCGAACGAGAGCCAGCACCCGATCCAGGATCGGACGAAGGAGACGCTCGGCGTCGAGGACATGGCGATCGTGGCTGGCCGCCAGATGCTGCTCAAAGCTGTTCGCATGGTCCAGGAGGGCTTGGAGCCACCGGGCGTCATTCGCGATCCCGAGGTGAACAGCATCGACCCGGTCGTGCTGAAGCGCAACGCACCCCCCGCGGGTCCGGATCTCGAAGCCGCCATGGCCATGACCCGAGGCCGATGGTCCAAAGCGCTCGTGTAGTGCCGGCCTGGCATAGCGCTCGGCGCCAGAAGAATTCGCGCGGGTTTCGGCCACCTCGGCGTGGCCTGATGCTCCTTCTTGTACTCGTCGTGCTCGCCGCGGCGTGCGGCCCGGAGGGAGTGGCGCGACCATCTGCCCAGTCGCCGACAGGCTCGCAGCCGAGCGCGCCGAAGCGGGTGGTCGCTGCAATCATGGGCGACGGAAACACCCTTTATCCGACGGTGAATCCCGGCGTTGGCGGGGTACCCGGCCTCGACGCTGTGGGCGAGCTGGCGAATGCGGGACTGTCGGTGGTCAACAGCGAGGGCAGACTCGTCCCGCAGTTGGCCGAGGAGGTGCCCACGGCAGAGAACGGCCTCTGGAAGGTCTTTCCCGACGGTCGGATGGAGACCTCCTGGCGCGTCCGCGAGAACGCCCGCTGGCACGACGGCACGTCCTTCACGACCGACGATCTCCTCTTCAGCGCCACACTGATGCAGGATCAGGAAGTCCCGAACTTCACCCATCCGTTCTTCCGCTCACTGGAATCTCTTGAAGCCACGGATAGTCGCACAATCACCGCGCGGTGGAAAACGACGTTCATCAACGCCGACGCGCTCTTCTCTCGGGATGCGGGGTACCCGTTTCCGAAGCACATCCTCGAGCGCACGTACCTCGAGGACAAGGCTCAGCTATTGACGCTGCCCCATTGGAGCGAGCAGTTCGTCGGGACTGGGTCCTTCAAGCTGCGCCAGTTCGTTCGCGGCAGCCACCTCGTGATGGAGGCGAACCCGGACTACGTGCTGGGTCGGCCAAAGATCGACGTGCTCGAAGTGCGGTTCATCCCCGATTCGGCCGCGCTGGCGACGAACATCCTCGCGGGTGAGGTGGACCTCACGATCGGTCGGACGTTCTCAGTGGAGCAGGCGGTTCAGCTCCGAGACCAGTGGCGAGACGGCAAGATGCTCGTGGCGCCATACGCGCTGACACGGATTTACCCGCAGTTCATCAATCCCGATCCCGCGGTGATCCTCAACGTCCAATTCCGACGTGCCTTGGTGCATGCGATCGATCGACAGACGATGGTCGACACGCTGGAGAGCGGGCTCACTGAGGTCTCGCAGAGCGTGCTTCCGCCGGGGCGCCCCGAGTTTCGCGAGATCGAGGCGGGCATTGCCCGCTACGACTACGACACTCGCAAGGCTACCGAGATGGTTGAGGGCCTCGGCTACTCCCGCGGGCCGGACGGCATCCTCCGAGATGCCGCGGGCGGCCGCCTTGGGGTCGAGCTTCGCGCGACTGGCGGCCAGGACATTCTCGAAAAGCCAGTGTTGCTCGTCGCCGAAGCGTGGCGTGGCATTGGCGTTGCAACCGACCCGCTCTTCGTCCCACCACAGCGGAACCAGGACCGAGAGTATCGAGCCAACCGACCCGGATTCCTCCTCGCCGGCGGTCTCAGTGACCTGCAGATCCTGGGCTTGCTCCTCGCCGCGGAAGTGCCCCTGGCGGAGACCAACTACGTCGGTCGCAACGATGCCCGCTACAACAACCCCGAATACGAAGCGCTTTACGGCCGGTTCCTGGTCACGATCCCGCAGGCCGAGCGGCAGGAGCTGCTCCGGCGCATCGTCCACCACATCGCCGACAACCAGCCGATCATCGGTCTCTACTACCGGGTGGACCCGACGATGGTTGCCAACCGCGTGACCAACGTCTATCCCAGGCTCCGGACGTCCCTCCAGCCGTGGAACGCACACGAATGGGACGTCCGATAGGCTCTAAGATAGGCGGCAGGTCGCGGAGGCGATAGAACATGTGCTCTAGTCATCAAGCCCGGCTTCACCCTATACTTCAGCCCAGAGTCTCAGCTTGTTAGGCGGTGCAGGCGTGAGCGATCCCCCGAGCCTCTACTCCTCTTCCCGAAAGTCGCGTGACACATCCTCCGTAATGCGAGCAGTCCGCTCGACATCCACCTCCCCTGAGCGGACCTTGCGAGATGCGCTAGCGGCGCGCGGCGTCGATTGCGAACTCAATCTTCAAGAGCTGTCTGGCAAGCCCGACATTGTGTCGCGGGTCCGTAGTCTCGCCATATTCGTTGATGGGGACTACTGGCACGGCTACCAATGGCGGCGTCGACGCCTTGCCTGCCTAGAGGATCAGTTTAGAGAAACACCATCGAAGGACTATTGGCTCCGAAAAATCCGAAGCAACATGGAGCGCGACTGCAGGGTTACACGTGAGCTTCTTGTACAAGGGTGGACGGTCCTGAGGTTCTGGGAGAGTGAGATCGAGAGAGATGTGGAGGAGTGCGTGCGAACAGCGTTGGCGGTGCTCGAGAACGGTGTGACCTATGGTTCGCCCAAGCCTGTCGCTGAGAAGACTTTTGCGGAGTTTTTCGCGGGAATCGGCCTCATGCGACTCGGCTTAGAACGCAAGGGCTGGCGCATCGCGTACGCGAACGACATCGACTCCGAGAAGTATGAGACATACAAAGGGCATTTCGGCGATGCGGCCGAACATTTCGTCGTGGGCGATGTTCACGATGTCGATGCATGCGGGCTACCTTCCGTAACTCTTGCAACGGCTTCGTTCCCGTGCAACGATCTATCTCTCGCCGGCGCAAGGCAGGGACTCGTTGGCTCTCAATCCTCCGCTTTTTGGGGCTTCATCCGTGTGCTGAAGGACATGGGTGGTCGCAAACCCCCAGTGGTTCTCCTCGAAAACGTTACCGGCTTCCTGACATCCCACAAGGGGAGCGACTTCGAGGCGGCACTGCTTGCTCTGAATGGTCTAGGGTACACCGTCGACGCGTTCATTCTGGATGCCGCAGCCTTCGTTCCACAGAGTAGACCTCGTCTCTTCGTCATTGGCGTTCAGGGTGATCGAGCGGTGACCCGCAGCGCCTTCACGGAAACCATCCCGATCTACGGGAGCGATGTTCGGACGAAGGCGCTTGCCAACTTCATTTTCACGCACCCCAATATCGATTGGTCGCTGCGAACCCTCCCGTCGCCGCCGCACCGACAGATCTGGCTTACGGACATCTTGGAGGATCTCCCGGCCGATGCCTCGGAATGGTGGGGTGAGCAGCGCTCCACCTATCTCTTGGATCAGATGAGCGAGAAGCACCGTGCAGTCGCAGATCGGATGATTGCGGGAAATGAGTGGTCTTATGGAACGGTGTTCCGTCGGGTCCGGTATGGCAAGTCCATGGCGGAGCTTCGTACCGATGGTATTGCGGGATGCCTTCGCACGCCGAGGGGCGGAAGCGGGCGGCAGATTCTCTTCAAGGCAGGCAAGGGCCAGTATGGGACCCGACTGCTGACGCCGCGAGAATGTGCGCGTCTTATGGGGGCGGACGACTACAAGATCAGCGGGTCCCTGAATCAAGCTCTCTTCGGATTCGGGGATGCGGTGTGTGTGCCCGTCATCGAATGGATAGCGACGTATTACCTAAACCCCGTTATTAACGAACTCATCCACGGTACGCCACTTGTCGCCGCGGTGGTCTGAGCGATGCGGCCGGCCGACCTCTCAATTGCCCGTTTTGTCGCCTGGCTCGATAGTAAGCGGGATAAGAAGGGCTTTCCGCCCAAGGGAACGGTAGCCGGTGCGTTGATTGTGCTAGATTCGCTCAGACTCGACTTCGATCTCGATCTTGAGTCACATACTGCCAAGGGTCGTTCCCAAATTAGAGGCGTCGGCGTCGCTGCTCTAAAGAAGATTCTTGTCCATTATGGCGAGAGTAGAGAGTTTCTCAAGGAAGCCGGTCGAACCAATCGCGGTCTACGTGGAAACATCGGGTCGATGCTCGATGTGCTCAGAGACTGTGGGTTGGATGGTCTGCCTGAAGACGAACGAGACTCCATTCTCGAAGACTTGCAGCGCATCCTCATTCGAGAAGTAGTCGAGTTCCACAATAGAGAACGCCTTCAGGTTCTCTATGACGCGACCTTGAGTACGTGGCATTCAGTGCAGGCGCTCCTTGAGCTTGCCAAGCAGACAGGGAAGGAGGGGCCTGTTGCCCAGTACCTGATAGGAGCAAAGCTTCAGCTCCGCTTCCCGAACTTAGAAATTGAGAATCTCTCGTCAAGCACGGCCGATATGCAGACGAATCGCGTTGGTGATTTCCTCATCGCCGACACCTCGTTCCACGTAACCGTTGCTCCGATGCAGCCGTTGATGGACAAGTGTGTTCAGAACATCAGGTCCGGCTATAGACCACACATTCTGGTTCCTGATCGACAGGGGGCTGGAGCGCGCCAGCAGTCGGAGCTCGCCGCCCCGGGACAGATCTCCGTGACTTCCATCGAAACGTTCGTCGCTCAGAATATTGATGAGCTGGCGATGTTCTCTCGCGAGGACGCGCGTCGTGAGTTTTGTCGACTTCTCGAAATCTACAACGAGCGCGTGAATGCGGTAGAGCTGGATAAAGTCAATGCTTATCGAGATTCCACCGAATCTCACCAAGTAGCACTGCTGATCGAGGCTGAGGACCATCATGCCGAAATCCGACCGTCTCACACCCGGCGCCGTGGCTCTGCTGAAGGAGCCGCACGTCGGTCATTTCGTGACGCTTATGCCGAACGGGAAGCCCCAGATCACTGTCGTCTGGGTCGATGTCGAAGACGACGGCGGCTACGTCCTGATCAACACGTCCCACGGACGCCAGAAGATGCGGAACATCGCGCGCAATCCTCACGTGGCTGTCTCGGTCGTAGACGGTCAGAACGCGTTTCGTACGGTGCAGGTGCGCGGGACTGTCGTCGAGCAGAACCGCGAAGATGCTCCTGCCCACATCCGCAAGCTCTCCAAGAAGTACCGAGGGACGGACGAGTACGAGATCCGGCCCGGTGTTACGCGTGTGATCCTGCGCATCAAGCCCGACCATGTTACTGAGACGGGCGTGTAGCGTGCCTGGACAGAGTGCACTAGCATAGCCTCTGTCACACCTGGTGTGCGATAATTCCGCCGCGAGCACCGGATATGAGGGTCGAGCTGGCCCTGTACGGCACACATGCGCGGTATCGGGAGTGGCTATGCGGCGAGTGAGTGTCCGATACATCGTTTCCAACGTCGACGCGTCCATTCCGTTCTACACAGAGATGCTCGGGTTCAAGGTCGACATGCATCCCGCCCCGGGCTTCGCCAGCTTGTCGCGCGGAGACCTGCAGCTCCTTATCAACCAGCCCGCCGCGGGTGGCGCGGGTCAGGCGATGGGTAGCGGGCAGTTCCCCGAGCCCGGCGGCTGGAATCGCATCCAACTCGAGGTCGAGGACATCGAGGCGACCGTTGAGAAACTGAGGGACGCGGGTGCTCGTTTCCGCAACGAGATCGTCACCGGCAACGGCGGGAAGCAGATCCTCATCGAAGATCCATCGGGCAACCCGATCGAGCTCTTCCAGCCCTTTTGACTCCCGCAGTGGTCAGGCAATGTTCTCGGCACGGCGAGCCGTTCGCGGCGAGGTGCGCTAGCCGCTTTAGGACTGCGCGACCAGCTCGGGGTTCTCGGGTCGACGCTTTGAGACGCCAGCGGCGTCCGCGGTTTTCCGGCTCACCTTGCCATCCCGCAGGAACTCGAGGAAGACCTGGTTCACGATGTCCGGCTGGTCGGTCTGTGCTTGGTGCCCGCACTCAGGGACGTAGAAGACCTGGAAATTGGGAAGCGCCTCCTCCTGGAGGTAGGCATTCTCGAGCACCGCAAACGTGTCGTTCTGCCCGAATAGGTAGACGATCGGAATCGTGAGCTTGTCTAACCGGCCTTTCAAATTCATCTGCTGCTGGTAGCTCGGATCGGTCGCGTGCTCACGCATGAATTTGCGCGCGGCGCCGAACGAGTCCGCCTGCTTGTTGGCCGCCATGGTCCGCATCTTGAGGAGGTCCTCAGAGACCGCTTCCTTCCGATAGATGATCGGGTCCATCAACGCTTGCATGCTGGCCTCGGTCCCATCGAACGCTGGAAGCGCGATGCCCTTCCCGAGCTTGCTCGGGTCGATGCCCATGGTGTTGCTAAAGCCGCCGGTTGCGATGAGCGGCATGCGGATCACCCGCTCGGGGTTGTTCACGGCGAAGTACGCGCACGTCTGCGCACCGTTGGAGTTACCGGAAAGGAAGAACTCGTCGATGCACAACGCGTCGGCGAAATCCTTGATGAACTGCGCCCAGCTCATGAAAGCGCGCCTCGGCCAGTACTCCTCGCGCGTGTCCGCCAGGCCGAAGCCGGGGCGGTCGGGTGCATAGACTCGGTAGCCGTGCTCGGCAAGGAACGGAATCATGAAGCGGAAGCCTGCGAGGCCGGATGAGCCCTCAATGCCGCCGTGCACCAGGATTACGGCCGGGCCCTTGTCGCCAGCGGTGGAGTAATGTGCCCGTGCACCGTTCGCCAGCCGGACCCACCGGCTGGAGATGCCTGGGATATCGATAATGCCTTCTTCGGTGAGTGCCATGCTGCTCCTCAAAATCTCGTGTGTTGCCAGGCCACGCCGCCTCGGCCTGCGCATTATGCGGCAGCCCCGTCGGCGGGGCAACAATCGCGGTGGCTGGAGTGGCAGCTCTAGGTCTGGCGGACGGGCTCCGCGAAAAGGTCGTCGATGTCGACCAGCTTGTGGGTCAGACCCTCATCGAACGACTCCTGGGCCGCCATGATGAGCATCTGGCGGTTCATCCGTAGGCCGGACGGATACGGGTCTGGGCCAAACGCTTCCTGCTGCCGCGCAAAGTCCGTTCCTGGGAACAGCATGTAGGCCGATTGGCTCTCCTGGGCGTCGCGATAGGACTGCTGCTTGGATTCCTCGAAGGCCTCGTAGAGCGACTCGGCGACCCAGGGGTCTTTCTCGACGACCCGCCGTTGAACCATCAGGGTGTGGTTCACAGGTGTGAACCCCGTTCTGTGGTAGAAGGCTTCGACGACAGATCGTCCACCATCATCGAAGAGCGGCCGAACGTTTGGTCCGGGTTGGATCTTCGCCACGCCGGCGTCGCCGAAGGCGGCGTCGATCTCCCCGTCATGGAGCATGCGGCTGAGCTGCCCCGGTTGTTGCATCCAGACCAGGGGCGCCTTGGGCGGGTCCCGGTCGACGCCCATCTGGACCGAATGGCTTACCGCGGGCTCGCGGCCGTTGTACCAGGTCACGTCCTGCACGCCGATGCCGTACAGTTCGCGGATCATGATCCGCATCCACAGGCCAGCAGTCATCGGGAAGTCCGGCAACCCGAACCGTTTGTCCTTCAGATCGGCAAAGCCGTTGACCCCCGAGCTGACGTTCGTGAACGCGTTGAAGGAGAGAAACGCACGGGAGAGGAAGATCGGGATGCCAATCCAGTCCCAATGGTCGCCGTGGCGCTTCTCGCGTGAGATGAGGTAGTTGGAGATCGAGAACTCGAAGACGTCGAACGAGTCCTCCTTCAAGTGTCGGTGGAACATGCTGTTCGGCGCTTCGATGTCCCACTCGATCTCGATGCCCCTCGGGCGCACACGGTCCTGGAGCAGGGGCACCAGACGTGGGTTCTCGGAGAAGCCGCCGCGGAGCTTGAGGGTGCTCGTCAATGGTCTACTCCTGTGTCTCGCGGTCTACGCGCTCCACCCGAGGAGCCACTACGGACACGGTGTCCCACCACGTGCCGAGAGGCGTGGGTCGATAGTAGCATGCCGATGGCGGTGCCAGTTCGCTCGCATGGCTGCCGCCCCGAGGTTGGGCCCGTCAGGCCGAGGGCCCAACGGCTAGGCGCAGAGGTCGTCGATTCGCTTGAGGAGGGTTGGAAGGCTGACCGGCTTGGCCACGTATTCCGAGGCGCCGATCTGCTCGGCCCATTTGCGGGCATCCTGCGCAGCGGTCATGACGAGGATTGGAACCTTGATACCGCGGGCGCGGATCTCGTCCGCCAGCTCCCAGCCATTCATGAGAGGGAGATGCATGTCGAGCACGACCGCCCTGGGTCGATTGCGCTCGATGCAGGCCAAGGCTTCTACACCATCACCCGCGGTCTCAACCCTGAAACCCTCATCCTGGAGGAATGCCGAAACGACAGCCCTCAGACGAGGGTCGTCCTCCACGATGAGGATGCGGCACGTCTCGCGTGCGAACGTTTCGTCGCTGTCTTGACTCGACGACTGCATCCCTGTTGATTCAGTGAGTGTGCCGTCAGGAAGGACGCGCAGGATTTCGGGACTCCATAAGGCATGCAATTGATTGGCTCCGCATGAATGATCAGCTATCTAGACTAGCACAAATCGCCGGCGTTGCGTACCTTGTGCGGGACACATCTAGGTCCCACTTGCATATTGCACTGGGGGCGTCCGCGCGTGAATAGGCCAACGGTCCTATGCCTGTTTGGATTGCGCCCCGAGGGGGGCAATAATAGCGACCCATGCGATATCTGATGTTTGCACTCTGCGGCGTGCTGCTGGCGGCGTGCGGCGGCCCGGCCCCGCAAGTCTCTGACGCTTCATCTGCTGCGGCGCCGGCAACGGAGGCGCGCACCCTCGTCATGGCGTCCAACACGGAGGTGCAGTCCCTGGCACCCAAGATGCTGGGGCCCACCAACCCCGCAAGGACCACGCGGCTCTTCAACGCCGCGCTCGCTCTCATCGATAGTCAAGGAGCTCCACGAGCGTATCTGGCGGAGAGGTTGCCTCAGCTCAATACCGATAGCTGGCTCGTATTACCCGACGGCCGGATGGAAACGACGTGGAAGCTGCGACCCGGCCTAACGTGGCACGACGGCACAGCCCTGGCCTCCGACGATTTCGTGTTTGCCTGGCGTGTATATACGTCACCCGTTCTCAGCGCGTTCAACTCGGTCCCGCAGAACATCATCGAGGAGGTGTCGGCTCCGGACGCCCAGACGCTGGTCATTCGCTGGAGCACGACGTACCCAGAGGCGAACGCCATCGCCATCGAACAGCTCGAGCCGCTTCCACGACACATGCTCCTCGCGGACTTCGAGCAGGTTCGCGAGTCCGCGGAAAGCCGCGATGCATTCCTCGCCCGACGATTCTGGACGACCGAGTACGTGGGCGCGGGACCGTTCCGTCTGACCGGGTGGGAGCCGGGAGCGCAGATCGAGGGCTCGGCGTTCGATGGCCACGCGCTGGGACGACCGAAGATTGGTCGCGTCGTGGTGCGGATCATGCCTGACGACAACACGGTCGCGACAAACGTGCTCGCCGAGAACATCAGCTTCACAATGGAGCTCGCGCTTCGCTTCGAGCAGGCATCGTTTCTGCAAAAGGAATGGACCATGAACGGTCGGGGCGTCGTGATCTACACCCAGACCTCAACGGCCACGGCGTCCGTGCAGTTGCGTCCAGAATATGGGCTGCCGGCGTTGCGAGATCTGCGCGTCCGTCGGGCCCTCGCGCATACGATCGATAAGCAGAGCCTCATCGATGGGCTCTTCGACGGACAAGGAGGCATCGCAGACACGTACATCTCGAGGACCACTGCCTTCTATCCAGACGTGGATCGTGCCGTTACGAAGTACCCATACGATCCAAATCGCGCCGAGCAGCTCATGAACGAGGCTGGCTTGCGAAAAGAGCGTGAGGGCTTCTTCGTCTCCGAGAGTGGGCAGCGGTTCCAGCCGGGGTTCTGGATCACAGCGGGCTCGCAGACAGAGCGACTTCTGGCGTTGGTGACCAACGATTGGCAGCGAAACGGCTACGATTTCCAGCCTCACGTCATCCCGAGCGCTCAGGCGCGAGACAATCAGTTTCGCTCCACCTTCCCGGGGCTGTTGAACTACGGTGTGAGTCCGAGCATCTCCAATGCCTTCGAGACGTTCATCACGCAGCAGATTGGAATCGCCGAGAATCGCTGGAGTGGACAGAATCGCGGCGGTTGGTCCAATCCACAATATGACCGCCTGGTCGATGCGTGGAACAGCACGCTCGATTCGACTCAACGCGTGCAGCGGATGGCGGAGATGGCGCGTATCCTGAGCGAGGAGTTGCCCAACTACCCGCTGGCGGCCAACCTCGGCGCAATCACCCACGTCGCGGCCCTGAAGGGGCCGGACCGCGGCGTGCGTGAGGCCACCGACTATTGGAACATCCAGGACTGGGAGCTGAGTTGAGCGGCGAGCCGTTGCCGTTTACACTCGTGCGCACAACTGCGGAGGGGTCGACCATGGGCAATGAGGATTGGCGCGATATCAGCCACACCGGCCCGGGCACGCTGGCGGGTCGCTACCTGCGCACGTTCTGGCAGCCTGTCTATCGAACCCAGGATCTGGTGGCGGGTCGCGCGATGCCAATTCGCGTCATGAGCGAGGACTACACGCTGTTCCGCGGAGCAAGCGGCCAGGTGTATCTGGTTGATGCGGACTGTGCGCACCGAGGCACGCAGCTCTCCGTGGGCTGGGTGCAGGGCGAGGCGATTCGGTGCCGCTACCACGGCTGGATGTTCGACGGCTCGGGCCAATGCGTCGAGCAGCCGCTCGAGGACCAACCCTTCTGCGAGCGCATCCGCATCCGGTCATACCCGGTGCAAGAGTACCTCGGCTTGATCTTTTCCTACCTGGGCGATGGTGAAGCGCCCGCCATCAAGCGGCTCCCGGATGCCGATCGGCCCGGTTATCTCGAGGCAGGTCCGCCTGAGTATTGGCCCTGCAACTTCATGACCCGCATCGACAACGACTCGCGGCACGTCGTGTACACGCACATGGAATCGTGGGTTCGGATGGGCGCGCCGATGCGCTCGGGCCCGTCGAACCTCGTAGCCGAGGAAACGGAATACGGCGTGCGTACCTATGCGCCGCCGAAGCCTGGACAGGTGCAGCGCTACACCTACTTCCACATGCCCAACATCAATCAGGTGCGCAGCCCGCGCATCGAGGGCACGCTCGAAGACGCGCGGAACTTGGAGGCGGACCGCTTCTTCTGGCGTGTGCCCGTGGATGACGAGAACTGCGTGAACTTCGTCGTCGACTACATCCCGCTTACCCCTGCCGAGGCCGAGGCCTATGGGAGGCGGCGCCAGGAAGCGGGCGAGGCGTCACCCGCCGAGCTGAACGCTCTCGGGGAGCAGATCCTCGCGGGGAGACTACGGATCGAAGACTTGCCTGCGGATATGAGTATCTACAAGCTCTTCTGGATCGAGGACTACGTGACGCAGGTTGGTCAGCGGCAGCGAACGAAGGATCGCCCTGAGCACCTCGGTTCGACGGACGTCGGCGTGATCCTGAAGCGCAAGATCTGGGAGCGCGAGCTCAAGGCGCTGGCCGAGGGCAGCCCCCTCAAGCAGTGGCGCTCCCCCGCCGGCCTCGCCGACACCCAGGAGAAACGGCACTTCGCGAGCGTCAACTCATGACCATCAAGCTCGGCTTCGCGGGCCTCGGAACCATGGGAACGCCTATGGCTGTCAATGCATTGCGGGCAGGATTCGACCTCACCGTTTTCGATCTTCGCGATGAGGCCATGGCTGAGCTCACCTCGCAGGGGGCAACCGCCGCGGCGTCGCCGTGTGACCTAGCGGAACGATCGGAGGTGATCCAGCTCGCTGTGCCGGACGACGCGGCCGTCCGTGCGGTCGTCCTCGGCGAGGATGGCATCCTGTCGGGGGCCAAAGCTGGCTCGACAATCATCATCCACAGTACGATTCACCCCCGAACCGCCACCGAGGTGGGGGAACGCGCGGCCGCCAGCGGCGTCTACGTCTTGGATGCACAGATGACGGGGGCGCGCACGGGTGCGATGGCGCAGAAGCTTCTATTTATGGTGGGCGGCGATGCGGAGGCGCTCGAGCGATGCCGTCCGGTACTGGACGCATCCGCGGCGCATGTGATTCACATGGGTCCGCTCGGTATGGGCGCCGTTACCAAGGTGGCGCAGCAAGCGGTCACAGTGGTGAATCTGCTGGCTGCGACCGAGGGGCTGCGCCTGGCGCAAAAAGGTGGTGTCGATCTCGACGCTTTCTACGAGGTGCTTCGGCTGTCGACGGCTCAGAGCTTTGTGATCGATAACCGGATGGGGTTCCCGCCCGAGCTCGGCGGCGAATCCCGAGGCGTCACGCGCGATCCCCGCCCGTTCTATCGCGGGCTGCGCGCGGTTCTCGCCCTCGCTTTCGACCTGGATGAGCCGCTTCCGGCCACTGCGCTTGCACAGCAGACCGTGCCGTGGGCGCTCGGGCAAACACGCCAATGAGGAGTTCAGTATGACCAGCGTTGCATCCCAGGCCCCCGCGACGGCCACGGGGCGCACCCCGCTCGAGGGGATCCGCGTCCTGGATTTCAGCCACATCCTGGCGGGCCCATTCTGCACACGCATGCTCGCGGACCTCGGAGCCGAGGTGCTCAAGGTCGAGAGCAGCACGCGCATGGACCGGACCGGCGTGACCCGCCCCGATCCGAACTTCAAGGGACGCGTCGACCGCCCGCCGTCTTTCGTGAACACCAACCGCAATAAGAAGTCCATCACGCTGAACTTGAAGGCGGAGCCCGCCCGAGAGGTCACGAAGAGGCTGGCCTCGGTCGCGGACGTCATCGTGGAGAATTTCAGCGCTGGGGTCATGGGGCGCCTCGGGCTGGACTACAAGGACCTCGAGCCGCTGAACCCTGGGCTGATCTACGTCAGCATGGCGGGGTATGGCCATACGGGTCCCCGGCGCGACTGGACCAGCATGAACATGAACTTGCAGGCGTACACGGGCCTGATGATGGTGACAGGCGCCGAGGGGGACCCGCCCACCTGCATCTCCAGCTCGTGGAACGACTATATCGGGGGTCTCCACGCCACGTTCGGGATACTGAACGCGCTCACGGAGCGACGCGTCACCGGTAAGGGTGCAAACCTCGACCTGGCGCAGTTCGAGGCGAGCGTTTCGACGCTTGGTCCGATGCTCCTGGCCAGCGCCATCAACGGCGTTCCGCCGGCACGGCTCGGCAACCGCTCTACTGATTCGGCCCCGCAGGGTTGCTACCGCTGTGCTGGCAAGGATGACTGGTGCGTCCTCACGGTAAGAAACGACGATGAGTGGCGTGGCCTGGTTGCGGCGATGGGTAACCCATCCTGGGCCTCCGACGAGCGCTTCTCCGACGTCACGGGTCGCCTGCGCCACCACGACGAGATCGACAAGAACATCGAGGCGTGGACGAGCCAGCTCTCCAACGTCGAGGTCGAAGGACGGCTGCGCAAGGCGGGCGTGCCCGCGGAACGGATGCGGCGGATCAAGGACGTGATGGACGACCCAGCCACATCCAGCGTCTACAAGACCATCGAGGATCCGCCCGGACACCCCATTCGGATCACGGGGAGCCCGTTCGACTTCAGCAGCAGCGCTCTAACCCCGGTCGGGACGGCCGCGGTCCTCGGCGCGGACACCCACTCGACCCTTCGTGAGTGGATTGGGCTGTCAGAAGACGAGCTTCGCTCCCTCGACGAGCAGGGGGTGTTGGTCTAATGTCGCGAGTCATCGACCTCACCGGCCTGTCGGCCATCTACGCGACCCGTCTGCTTGCGGAAGTCGGGCACGACGTCATCCGCGTCGAGCCGCGCTCTGGCGACGCGATCCGGCGGATGGGGCCCTACCTTGGCGAGAAGCAGGACTTGGAGCATGGCGCCTTCCATCAGTTCCTGAACGCGGGCAAGCGCAGCCTGACGCTCGACACATCGAGCCCCAGCGGCCGCCGGATCCTGGACGATCTCCTGCAAACCGCGGACGTCGTCGTCGCGAATTCGCCCATGCCGTTCGACGAGGCGGCGATCACCGCGGCGAACCCACGGCTCGTGGTCACGTCCGTGGTCGACGATAGCGATCCGGACATTTGCGCCTACGCCCGCTCGGGCCTCCTGTCTCTCACGGGTCACCCGGATGAGAGACCAACCCTGATGGGCGGGCGCGTGTACTACGCGGCGACGGGTGCGTTCATCGGCGTGGCCACGGCCGCCGCGCTGCTGGTCGCTCAGCAGACGGGTATGGGGCAGACCGCGCGCGTGTCCGTGGCTGAATGCCTGCAGGCGCTCTTCGAGCAGGCGATGGTGACCTACGCGTCGACCGGGAAGTCGACGGAGCGGCGTGGGTACCGCGGCGCGATCTCGGCCGTGTCGGGTGCGTTTCCGTGCGCCGATGGCTACTGGATGGTGAGCCTCTCGTCGTCCGCGGACAATTGGCACCGATTCATGGACTGGATGCAGGATCCCGTTCTCGCCGCCGAGCCGGAGCTTGCCGATGAGGCCGAGCGGAACGCCAAGCGGGACTACATTCTGGACCGCATCGCGACGTGGGCGGGCAAGCACAAGAAGGATGAGCTCGTCGCGGAATCCCAGGCACGCCACATCCCGTCGGCGCCAGTCACGACGCCGCTCGACTTGGCCCGCGACCCGCAGCTCATCGATCGCGGCTTCCTCCAGAAGGTCGATCATCCGGAGTTCGGCGAAACGCTCTTCCCGGTCGGCGCGATTGCCAGCCTCCGCGGGGGGAAGGTCGCGATGGCGCCGAGCCTGGGCCAGCACACGATCGAGATCCTGGAGGAGCTGGGCTACGGCCCGAGCGATCGGCGGGCGCTCCTCGAGAGCGGCGTCGTCTAGCCCCCTCCGCCCTACGCGGGTGAGGGGGGAGTCTTCGTGGCAAATGGCGCCTTGCGCGGCTCGAACGTCTCAGAGACGTCGCGAGTGGCGTCTCATCAACTCTCGGTCATTGAGGAGTGCATATATGACGTCAACCCAGTGCGCCATCGTTGGGAGCGCAGAGACGGAGGTCGGGCGGTCGCTTGACCGATCCGGCGTTGAGCTGAAGCTCGACGCAGCCACCAAGGCGATTCGAGACGCGGGTATCAGCAAGACCCAGATCGACGGTGTGATCGCGCGGCAGCCCCGCCGCGAGCCCGAGCCGAACCATTCCGCATTTATCGCGGAGCGCCTCGGGATCCAGCCCCGCTACATCACCGACATTAGCCTGGGCGGCGCTGCGTCGGCGTCTATGGTTGTCAGTGCCGTGGCCGCGATCCGCGCGGGTCTGTGCACGACGGTCCTGTGCGTCGGTGGCGACGGCAAGACCTCGATCGACGGAAAGGGCCGCCGCGGCCGACTCGCATCACCCAACCAGGACTTCCGCAACCCCTACGGCGGCGAAGGCGCGCCGATTCTCTACGGCTTGATGGCTCGACGCCACATGCATGAATACGGCACCACCTCACGCCAGCTCGGCGCCGTGGCCGTCGCCTGCCGTCGCCACGCAAGCCTGAATCCGAACGCACAGATGCAACAACCAATCACCATCGCGGACCATCAAGCGTCGCCGTTCATAGCCGATCCACTACGTCGCCTGGATTGCTCTCTCATCTCTGAGGGCGCGGGCGCCGTCATAGTCACGACGGATGAGCGGGCGCGCGATATGGCGAGCAAGCCGGTCCACATCCTCGGCATGGCGACCGGCTGCCGCTACGGCGAGGTCGCCTACTCCGAATCGATGACCAACTCGGCCGCGATCGAGGCGTCGAAGAAGGCATTCGGAGACGCTGGAATCACGCAGGCCGACGTGGACCTCGTTGAGTTCTACGATTGTTTCACCCACGTCGTGGTCATTCAGCTCGAGGACTACGGCTTCTGCGCGAAGGGCGAAGGTGGGTCCTTCGTCGAGAACGGTCGCATCGAGATCGGTGGCGAGCTGCCCGTCAACACCCACGGTGGCCTCCTCTCCCAGGCGCACATCGGCGGAATGCTGCACATCACCGAGGGCGTCACGCAGATCCGCGGTGACGCCGGCGACCGCCAGGTCAAAGACGCGAAGATCGCCGCGATCAGCGGTCAGTGCGGCGAGCTGGGCATCCACGTGACATTGGTCCTCGGCTCGGATCCATCATGAGAGGCCGACCAAGCAAGCCACTACCGATTCCGGATCACGACACAAAGCCCTACTGGGATGGCTGTCTCCGCGGCGAGCTGCTGCTGCAGAAGTGCAGCGAGTGCGGTGCGTACCGCCATCCGCCGAGCCCCATCTGCAGCGTTTGCCTCTCGGCCTCGAGCGAATGGGTGCAAGCGAGCGGCGACGCCACGGTCTACACCTTCGTGGTCGTCCAGCGGGCGTTCCACCCCGCCTGGGAAGGCGAGGTTCCCTATATCGTCTGCATCGTGGAGCTTGCCGAAGGGCCGCACATCATGACGAACCTAACGGATGTCGACCCAGACAAGGTCCACGTCGGCATGCCCGTCCACGTGTGGTTCGACCAAGCGTCCGACGAGATCTCGCTCCCTAAGTTTCGACCGCGCTGACGAAGTAGGGAGCGGGCGCCTGCCCGCTCCCTACTTCGTCACTCTCGATAGAAACGGTTGGCGTTCTCGCCGAGCAGCTTTGACTTCGTGCGGTCGGAAATGTCATCCCGCTTGCGGAGCTTGCCGACGAACGTCTCGTCCGATGAGGGGTCGCCGTGCGGGTAGTCGGTTGAGAACATGAGAGAGTCCTCGCCGATGTGCTTGAGCAGGTAATCCACGTCCTCTTCTGGCTCGAAGGTGACGAAGGCACGTCCCTCTTTGAACCAGTCGTACGGATCGCGGTAGTAGTTCCGCTCGATGCCGCGTCGGGATCGTGATGGGTCGCGCAGCACGGTCGGCGGCTCGTATTGCCGCCGCACCTGGTTAACGGCGTACGGGATCCACTCCGCACCTGTTTCGATGAACCCCATGCGGAGCTTCGGGAACCGTCCGAGCAGCCCGGACGTCATAGCGAACGTGAATCCCCAGATGACCGGGATCGTGGCAGAGCAGAAGAACTGGTTCTCCGCGAACACGCTGGTCACCGACGGGCAGCCCCAACCGAGGTGGACGCAGATGGGGAGGTCGAGATCTCCCGCTGCCTCGTAGACGGGGTAGAAGAGTGGATCGCTGAGCTGCCGATCGAAGATCACACCCATCGTAAACACGCCGCTTGCGCCGAGGTCGCTGGCGCGACGGAGCTCGGCTACCGCGGCCTCTGGGTCGCGCCACGGAACCATCGCGGTCCACTTGAGGCGTCCACCCGACTCCACGGCGGCCTTTCCCACGAACGTGTTGTACGCACGATAGAGTGCAGCCTCGAGTCGGACGTCTTCGACGCCCGAGATCAGGAACATCGTCGGGTACAGCACTTGCTTGTCGATGTCGAACTGGTCCATGCCGCGCAGCCGGGCGCTGACGTCCTCGAGGGTCTGATCCTCGTGGGGGATCTTCTTGCTCAGGAGCGACACGCTCTTGGGCAAAGGGAAGAACGTACTGCCGCGCCCGGTGATCTTTGGAATCGCGTTGCCATCGATGATCCACAGAGTGTTTGCCTGGTTCGGGACCGCGTCCGACGGCAGCTCCACGAGTACCGGGCGGCGGTGGTAGTACTCTTCCTCGATGTTCTCGAACATCGCCTCCGGCTCGAAGATGTGGCCATCAGCATCAAGAACTGTCATCGCAGGTCCCTCCCCAGCCATCACGAACGGCCACCAGCAAGGGTGGCTCTACGCTATCGGGCCATGGCGACGGTCTCGCGCACACCCCCGTAGTTTTCGGCCTCGATACCGTTCTTGAACGCGGCGTACTGCGTCCCGCGCTGGATCGAGATCATCGGCGTGTTCTTCGCCGGATCGCGGACGACGCCCATCGGGTCCTCGCCTCGCTCCACCGCCTCGATGTTGTCGAGGAGCAGCTTGCGGTACAGAAGGATGCCGCGGTCAGACGTGACTAGGTGCTCGGTCGTCCGGTTGGTGATGCCGCCCTGGCCCACCCAGGCCATCTCGTCCTGCCGAACGATGTGAGTCGCGACGACGCGTCCCTGCTCGTCGTAGGTGAGCGGGTCGTGGATCACCGGGACCTCGGGAGACGGGGCCTTGCCGTCTGCAGGGACCCAGCCGTTCACGCAGATGTGCAGGGTGTGGGTATCGTCAGTTGGGACGCGGATCTGGAAGTTGCCCCGGTCCGGGCCACCCTGTGCCAGGATGTACGGGAAGAGGATCGGGTGCCCAATCGTCCAATCGGGGTCGTCCTCGGGGCGTCCCTCGAGGAGGCGGCGCTTGTAGATCCCGTATTCCCAGACGTCGAAATCGATCTTTACGTGGCGCGCGGGGTTGAGCATCGCCGGCTTGCCGAGGCGCTTCATCGTGTAGTTGCCGTACACGCCGTGGAGGTGCTCGAAGTGAATCGGATCGAGTGAGTTGTCCATGCACTGCAGCCAGTTGCAGGTGAGCGGCGTGATGCGGATCTCCTTGTCGAAATCCGTCCGCACGAGCATGTCCCAGCGGGGTAGCAGCGGCACGGGATTGGGACCCATGTACGTCCAGACCAAGCCGCCGAGCTCTTCGACCGGGTACGCGGTGATCTTGAGCGGCAGGCAGGCGGGCTCGAAGGGCATGTCTACGACGTTGCCCTGGGCGTTGTACGTCCAGCCGTGATAGGCGCAGCGGAGCCCGTTCTCCTGCGGGATGCCGTAGGCGAGCGAGATGCCGCGATGCGCGCACCGCTCCGCGACGAGCCCGAGCTTCCCCGCCTCGTCGCGGTACAGGATCAGGTCTTCACCGAGGATCCGGACCGGCCGCACCGGGTCCGTGTCCAGGTCCACGGTCGCCGCGATCGGGTGCCAGTACCGTCGGAGCAGATTGCCAACGGGTGTGCCAGCGCCCACGCGCGCCAGTCGTTCGTTTTCTTCTTGCGTAATCACTGTCGTTACTCCCTGCCGCTCAATCGCGACGGGTCGGATTGAATCATGACCGCAATCACTGGTCAAGCCTGCCTAGCGCGCTCAACGTTATTCAGAAGCCGCAGCGTAAAGAATCCGTCCCGTTACTGCGGATGCTTAGGACCGTCGCCGATAAAGCTCTAGCGGCTTCAGGTGACGATGGCCTCGCTCACGCGCGAATCCATCGTGCGCTCCACGTCCTTCAAGGCGGGCATGATCTCCTTTGCGAAGAGTCGAATCGCCTTCAGGACCTCTGAATGCGGGATCCCGCCGAAGTTGAAGGTCGTGCTCAGGATGTCGAACTCGTAGTTACGCATGGCGGCCTGGAGTCCCTCGATACACTGATCCGGCATGCCGTAGACGTTGCGTCCACTGGCGCGCATTCCCTTCCAATCGTATGTGGTGGGGTCGTAGCCGCCGACTCGACGCCCGGCCGCCGAGATCCGGTCGTACCGTTGGATCGCTGCCTCGGCGACCTCCTCGGCGTGCTCGCCGTTCTCCTCAACCCAAACCCGGATGTGCAGCTTGCAGTGCCGATCCGCGGGTTTGAGCCCAGCGTCGGCGAGCCCCGCCCGCCACGCGCTTAGGCCGGGCGCGTACTGCTCTGGTGGCAGCGGGTGGGAGACGGTCATGATGTTGCAGCCGTGGCTGCCCGCCCAGCCGAGAGATTCGGGCGAATGGCCGGCAACCCACAGCGGCGGGTGCGGCTGCTGCACCGGACGAGGGTAGACCGGCACGTCTTTAAAGTGCCAAAAGGTCCCGTCGTGGCTGAAGCGTTCATTGCCCCACGCTTTCATGATGACCTCGGCGGACTCGTGGAAGCGCGGCCGGCTCTCCTCGCGCGGAACGCCATAGATGTCGAAGTCGCTGCCCGTGTTGCCGAGGCCCATGCCGAACTCGAGCCGTCCGCTGGAGAGGACGTCGACCATTGCATAGTCTTCAGCGATCTGGAGCGGATGGTGCAGCGGCAGGATCGAGATGGCCGAACCGAGATGTATGCGCGACGTCCTGGCCGCGGCGGCTGCCATGAATACAGCGGGATTCGGCTCAGGGCCGCCATAAAGAAGGAAGTGGTGCTCAGTGAACCAGAAGCAGTCCCAACCGAGCTCCTCCGCGAGCTCCACTTGCTCCAAGATGTTCTGATAGAAGACGTTGAACGGCGGGTCGAGCTCGGGAAAGTATGTGGGAAGCAGGTGCATGTGGAACCGCATGGGACCTCCTGCAGCGAGTGAGTGCCCCATCATATCCCATGACAAGAAGGTAAGGCCTACCGACGACGGGTAATCCGTTCGACTACTCTTCCGTCGCTTGTCACTTGCTAACTCTGGGTGCGCTCCAGGGCGGCAGTGATGAGGTCGCCGAACACGGCGCCAGTGATCTTCCCGTACTCTTCTGTGCCGCCATCGACGTAGTTTCGGCCAGGCTTGGGAACGTAGTCCTGGACGAGACCGTCCTTGGATATGTCGATACGGAGCGATCCGAACTCGGTGCGCCGCTGCCAGGTCGTCTGGCCCTCCTTGGAGAGGAGCCAGTTGATGAAAACTTTGGCGGCGTTTGGGTGCGGCATGGGATCGAAGACGGCGATCGATCCGTTGCCGGGCCCGAGAGCGGCTCCCTCCTTCATTTGATCCAACGGGATCGGGGAGATCGGTAGACCCTGGTTCTTGGCCACACGTGCCTCGGTTTCGGCGAGGAACAATCCGATCGGGTACCGCCCCTGGGCCACCCAGTCCACCATCTGACGTTGGTCGCGACTCAGGGTCACGTCCTGGTCGCCGTATAGGCGATCGAACCACTTTGCCCCAAGGTCTGGATGCTTGTAGATGTAGCGGGCCGGAACGCCTCCAGGTCCAGTGAAGCGAATGTCGTTGGAGACCATTCTGCCCTTGAACTTCGGATCCAGCACGTCGTTGTACGACGTGATGTCTGAGACGTTGACCATCGTCGTGTTCACGTAGAACGGCGTGATCAGAACCCCCTGGAACGTCAGCGTCGTCAGCGGCTCTGCCTCATCGGCCCACCACAGGCGGTTACCCAGCCACGCCGACTCGTCCACGACCTCGGGAAGGACCATCATAGGCTTGAGCGGCGCGAGGGCAGCGGAGGGTTTCAAGACCTCCAGCATGCTGAAACTTCCGGTCATGATGATGTCCGGGATGTAGCGCCCGGCTCCGCGCTCGGCCATGATCTTCGGCACGAGCTCGGACCCGAGTGATGAGATTGCCTCGACGCGGATCCCTGGGTTCGCCTTGGGGAAGTCCTCAGTGATCACCTGCTGGAGCGCTTCAGACGAGGCGCCATACACGACGACGACCCCCTCCTGTCTGGCTGCCGCTTCGATGGCGTCCCACCCCGCGACTTTGGCTGCGGAGGCTGGGATCGGAGCAGATGCGGTCGGGGCCGACGGCGGCGTACATCCCGCCAGGAAGGCGGCTCCACCGGCGGCTGCGCTTCCAATCAGGAAGCGTCGTCGGGTTAGCTCACGTCGGACGTCGTCGCGGACGTCGCGTTTGTCGGAATGCTGGTCGTTTCCCATCTACTCCCACCCCCGCCACCTACCGTACGGCAGTTCCTCTCTCGCAATGCGAGTAGCGGGTCGCTGTCAAGTTCGAGTTTCGCTGCCAAGAAGAGCTTCCGCTTTTCTACTCGACATAGCGGGCCAGCTTCTCAAGTGACGACCGAGTGCCAGCATCATTATCGTCGGGTCGTATGCCCGACGGTATGTGCTCAGCTTTCCAAACGTCTAACTGCGGACGGCTTTGTCCAAGGCCCGCGTGATGAGGTCGCGGAACACGTCGGCCGTGACGCGGCCGTACTCCTCGCTGCCGCCATCGACGTACGTGTAGTTCCGCTTCGGCACGTATTCCTCGATCAGCCCCTCTTTCGGGATATCGATTCGCAGGGAGGGCAGCTTCGTCTGCTTTTGCCAGGCTGTCTGCCCCTCGCGCGAGAGCAGCCAATTGATGAACACCTTGGCTGCGTTCGGATGCGGAGCGCGGTCGAACCAGGCGAGGGAGCCTCCGCCCGGCCCTATTGCCCCTCCCTCTTTGAACGTCTCGATCGGAACAACGGAGATCGGCAAGCCCTGCTGCTTCGCGAGAACGAACTCATTGTTCGAAACGAACAGCAGGATGGGGAATCGTCCCTGGACCAGCCAGTCCACCATCTGCCGCTGATCGGAGCTGATGGTGACGTCCATCTCGCCATAGAGCCGCTCGAACCACTCACCACCTAGGTCAGGGTGTTTGTAGATGAACCGCGCGGGCACGCCGCCGGGGCCGGTCTGTCGGATGTCGTTGGAGACGATTTTGCCCTTCCATTTGGGGTCCACGAAGTCCCAATAGGACGTGAACGAGTTCGGGTCGACGAGTGTCGGATTCACGAAAACGGGCGTGGCGAGGAGCCCCTGGAAGTTCAGCGTTGTGTAGGGCTCGTTCGTGTCCGCCCACCACATAGTGTTCTGCAGCCACTTCGAGGAGTCCGATACCTCGGGCAGCATGAAGGCGGACTGCAGCGGCGCGACGATCCCTTGCGGCTTCATCGTCTCCAGCATGCTGAAGCTGCCCGTGACCACGACATCGGGGATGTACCGGCCGGCCTGTCGCTCGGCCATAACGCGGGTGACAATGTCGTTGCCCCCGCTGTAGACGCCCTGCAGTTTGATCTCGGGGTACGCCGCGCCGAAGTCCTCAACGAACACGCGCTCGACGTCAGGCGAGGTCGCCGCGTAGACGATGAGGCTGCCCTCAGCCTTGGCCGCACGGACGATCTCATCCCATCCATCGGGTTTGGGCGCCGGAGCCGCCGGCCCGGTATTACCCGTTCCCCCCGTTGGTACCGGCGGCTGGCAGGCTGCTAATCCAGCGCTCGCCCCCAGGGCTACCGTGGCGGTTAGGAAACGCCGCCGGCTCCAGCGGATCGAGTCGTGGTCTGTTTGGTCAGCCCCATTTCCCCTCATTAGCAGCCGTGCTTCGCCGCCGCGGCGAGCGCGCGCTCGGCGTTGGCCTTCTGCTCGGGGCGGTTCTTCAGGTCTTCGAACGCCTTGACGACCGCAGCGTCGCGTGCGAACTCCTCGATGGCCATCGGCTTCTCGATCTGGCCGAGGGTCACCATCTCGTCGATGACCCGTTCCAGCGCCTCGCGCGTAAACCAGCCGGTCACCGGCATGATCCACTCCTCGAGGTGTGCGGCGTTTGTCACCATGCGGAGCTTGCGCTCCTGCTCGTTGTGGCTGGCCCTTCGGTAGCGCAGCTCCATATCGCTCAGGAACTCGAAGTTTCCTGGATCCCGGACGAACCAGAACCCTCGAATGTTTGCACGAAGGAAGGCAGCGAGCTCATCGCCGCGCTCTTCGACCGTTCGCCTCGACGCGACGATCACTTTTCCAGGCTTGCCACCTGGGTAGAGCTGGGCGGAGTCCAGGACGAGACTACAACCCTTGCTCTCCAACTCGTCGGAGAAGGGCGGACCGGACTGCACGGCGTCCACTTTGCCATTGAGAAGCGCATCCACGTGCGCCCGGTCGCGCCTGTACGCAAAGTCTTGGTCGTGCACCCATTGCACGTCCTTGTCAGCGTCCACGCCCGACTTCCCGAGCCAATAGGAGAAAAAGAGCGCAGTGATGCCTCCGGCCTCGCGCTCGCCGACGCGGGCACCCTTCAAGTCCGCTGGTGACTTGATGTGCGGAGCGCCATAAAGCCGCACCCGTGGCATGTGGCGCCAGGCACCCACGGCCCAGACATCTTCGCCCTTCGCTCGCAACTGGACCACGGTTTCGATGTTCACCGCGGTGGCGATGTCGATGCCCCGCTCCTTCATCGTTGAAGGGAGCGCGGCGACCTCGAAGGGGCCTGGGAGTATCCCGCCGCTTTCATAGACGTAGTCGGCGAGACCTTCCTGCTTGAAAAATCCCTGCTCTTCGGCCGCCCGGAACGACATCTGGTGGCCGACGTGATAATTGCAGTTTGCGATCAACAGTGGCTGGTCGAGAGCGCTCATGTCACCTCTTCTTCTCTATGAGTCGCGGCCATTATAGGGTCGGTCGCTGAGTCTAGGTGAGCCAGTTCTCGATGGAGAGATTGGGAACCAGCTCGAAATGGCGGACGTTACCCGTGACGAGGGTGAGCCCGGTCGCGAGAGCGATCGCCGCGAAACGCAGGTCCGGCTCAGCAAGGGGCATCCCCGTGCGCTCGAGATCCGCCTTCAGCCGTCCTAAAATGCGAGCGGCTGCCTCGTCGAACGGGGGAGGACCGGAAGGACTTCGGCCTCATGGAGAAGGCATGATAGAAGGTGGCGTCGATTCGTGTCCGGATGGTGGCGTGTACCATCGCAGCAGACGGCATGGAGGGAGCCTGTGAGTCGGAGAGAGGAACGACAACGAGGTTCGGCGCGCCTGGTGGGTCTCCACGAGGACGACGGCTCTTTCGATCGAGAATTCTGGTCTACCGTGCCACCTGAGACCCGACTCGAGTTGGTGTGGGATATGGTGCTCGAGTACCTAAGCTGGCGAGGGCTTGATGGCGATCAACCGCGACTTCAGAGATCTGTTTGCCGCGTTGAACGACGCCGGCGCTAGGTACCTGCTCGTAGGTGGGTACGCCGTGGCGATACACGCACAGCCACGGTTTACGAAGGATCTCGATCTCTGGATCGATAGAACTGCGGAGAATTCGCTGAAGGTGATCGAGGCTCTGCGAAGCTTTGGTGCGCCGCTGATGGATGTAGGGGCAGAAGACCTCGCGAAGCCCAGTCTGATTTTCCAGATCGGCGTTGCTCCCAACCGCGTCGACCTGATGACGAGCATCGACGGTGTCGACTTCCTCGAAGCGTGGCCTGAGAGGGAAATGACGCGCTATGGGGACCAGGAGCTTCCAGTGATCGGCCGCGCTCACCTTATCCGTAACAAGCGCGCCACGGGAAGGCCACAAGACCTTATCGACGTGGAGATCCTCGAGAGAAGTGAGCCGAAGTAGCGATCAGAATAGGAAATCCGCTGATCGTTCCTTGCAGCAGCCAGCTTGACCTGCGAATACCACTCACCTGAAAATCCCCTACCATGCTTCAAATCCAGCAGCTCAGTAAGCGCTACGAGTCAGTCACGGCCGTGGCGCAGCTCGATCTCGAGATTCACGAAGCCGAGTTCTTCACCCTGCTCGGGCCCAGCGGATGCGGGAAGACCACCACGCTGCGATGTATCGGCGGGCTGGAGAAACCGGACAGCGGCATCATCACACTCCGCGACCGCATCATCGTGGACTCATCTCGCCGTGTATTTCTGCCGCCCGAGCGCCGAAACATGGGCATGGTCTTCCAGTCGTATGCCCTCTGGCCGCACATGACTGTCTTCGAGAACGTTGCCTATCCCTTGAAGCTGCGCCGTGTGTCGCGCGCGCAGATTCGTGAAAAGGTGCAGGATTCGCTCCGCCTCGTGGGGCTGGAGCACCTATCGGACCGACAGACGCCGCAGCTCAGCGGAGGCCAGCAGCAACGCGTCGCCCTGGCACGAGCGTTGGTGTTTTCGCCCGACGTCTTGCTGCTCGACGAGCCGCTGAGCAACCTCGATGCGATTCTGCGTGACGAGATGCGTCGCCAGCTCAAAGATCTCCAGAGTCGCGTGGGAGTCACCACGATCTTTGTGACCCATGATCAGGTCGAGGCCTTGAGCCTGTCCGATCGAATCGCCATCATGAACGAGGGACGAGTCGAGCAGCTTGGAACACCGAAAGAGGTGTACACGAGCCCGCAGACCCCCTTCACGCAGAGCTTCCTCGGAAAGATCCTCAGCGTCGACGCGCGGGTAACGAGCCTCCAAGACGGAGAGCTGCAGCTCGCGATCGAGGGTGTGGATAAAGCACGGCTGGTCGTGCCGCGGAACGGGGAAGGAGCCAAGGCGGCTGCTGGCATTCGAGAGGGCGACGCGGTCCTGCTCTCGATCCGTCCTGAGCAGATCAGAGTCTCTGACGCAGTACTTCAGGACCGTCCGAACGTTGTTCCTGTCCGTGTGCGATCAGCTCTCTTCATCGGGGATCGGAGCGAGTACGTCGTCGAGCTCGGCGCCGCAACCCGCGTAGTGGCGCTCCCGGCCAATGAGCTCTTCACCGCGGGAGACATGGCGTACCTCGAGTTCCCAGAGGAGGCTTTGAGCGTTTGGCCGAAGTAGCCTCGGCTCCGCCTCTCGCCACCCGACCAACTGGGCTCCAGTGGCTGCGCCCAAGCTGGGCGCAGATCGCCATGATCGTGCTCATTGCCTCGTTCGCGTTCTACCTCGTCTATCCGTTGATTCTCATCCTGATAAATAGCTTCAACACCGCGCGCATCGGCCAGCCTCCCGTGTATGGGTTCGACGCATGGGAGGAAGCCTGGCGCTCGCCGGGCTTGTGGCAGGCGCTCGGCAACACGCTGGCCATCGCCGTCTGGTATCAGGTGCTCTCGTTCCCGATCGGCGTTCTCATCGCTTGGGTGCTAGGTCGGACCAATATTCCTTGGGCGAAGGGCTTCGAGTTCCTCTTTTGGCTTTCGTTCTTCCTGCCGTCGATCTCCTCGACGCTCGGCTGGATCCTCATTCTCGACCCACGCCAAGGCCTAGCGAACCAGATCGCCGCCGGCGCTCTCGGAGTGCCGCAGGGTCCGTTCAACATCTACTCGTTCTGGGGAATCATCTGGGTGCACCTGATGTCTCATGCGATCTCCTCCAAGGTTATGTTGCTGACTCCCGCGTTCCGCAACATGGATGCGAGTATGGAGGAGGCGAGCCGCATGTCCGGCGCGACGAATTGGTCCACGTTCCTCAGAGTTACGCTGCCGGTCATGACCCCACCGTTGGTCATCGTTTTCATGCTCGCCTTCGTGCGACTCTTCGAGTCCTTCGAGATCGAGCTCCTGCTGGGCGTTCCCTTCAACTTCTACGTCTACTCGACCAAGATCGTGCAGCTCGCCCGACAGGAGCCGCCTTTGCTCGGTCAGGCCACCGCGTTGGGCAGTGTCACATTGCTGCTGCTGTTGATCGCCGTGCCGGTGCAACGATGGCTCACAACCCGGCGCAGCTTCGCCACAATCACCGGCAGAATGAAGCCCACGGCTATCGACCTGGGTAGATGGCGCTGGCCGGTGTTCACGATGATGTTGATCGTCGTGGCGCTGCTGGTCCTTGTCCCGATCTTTGCGGTGCTCGCCGGGAGCTTCATGACCCGGTTCGGGTTCTTCAATCTCGCCCAGCCGTGGACGTTTGCGAACTGGCAGCGGACGTTTGGCAGCGCCGCTTTCACCCGATCGTTGATCAACACGCTCATCATCGCCGGGGCCGCGGCCATTATCGGGCCGATGATCTTTTCCTTTGTGGGCTACGTCGTCGTGCGGGCGAAGGGCGTATGGGGACGTGGCTTGCTGGACTCGATTCTCTGGATTCCCAGCATCATTCCCGGCGCACTGGCGGGGCTCGGGTTGCTGTGGATGTTTCTCGGCACGCCGATCTTCCAGCCGCTATACGGCACGATCTTCGTTCTCATCATCGCCTCGGTGATGGGCGGCGTCACGCTGTCGACTCAGATCATGAAGAGCTCGTTCCTCCAATTGGGGTCGGAGCTCGAAGAGGGGTCGCGCATGTCCGGCGCGAGCTGGATTGGCACGTACATACGTATTGTGCTGCCCCTTATCGCACCGACCTTGGTGCTCGTCGCCACGTTGAAGTTCATGTTCGCCGCGAATGCCACGTCCAGCGTCGTCATGTTAGCCACATCTGAGACTCGGCCCTTATCTTTGTTGATATTGGATATGGCCGCCGCTGGCCAAAGAGAGGCGGCAACCGTTGTCACGGTGATCATCACCGGCTTGACTCTGGGTGTCGCGCTCGTCGCGCGCGCTCTGGGACTCAACCTTGGAGTAAGAACGTGACCCTGCACCTGAATCGTCGAGACTTTCTGTCCACCTTCGCCGTCGGGGGAGGAGCAGCATTCCTCGCGGCCTGCACGCCTGCGCCGACCGGCTCTCCGGCCGGTGCGATCCTCGGCAGTCCCGCGCCCAAGGCCCCGGGCTGGGACGAGCTTCTAGCTGCCGCGCGGCGGGAGGGGACGGTTGTGATCTACGGCCCGACGTCCGAGGGGCTGCGAACTGTGGTAACTGAAGAATTCGAGAAGGCCATCCCGGGGATCAAAGTAGACGGCGTCTTCGCCGGCGGCAACGAACCCGTCACGCGAATCATGACCGAGCGCACGGCCGGCCGCTACATCGCGGACTGCTTGATTACGGGCACGACTCCCGCCGTGGTGACGCTGAAATCCGCCGACGCGGTAGCTCCGCTCAAGCCGTACCTGATGCTGCCGGAGGTGCTCGATGAGAAAGCGTGGCTCCAAAATCGTCTGTGGTGGGCTGATTCAGCCGAGCCGTACACGACGCTGATGTTCCAGGGCTTGCTGATCACGCCCGTCTACATCAACAAGAACCTCGTACGGGCGAACGAAATCACGTCGTATTGGGACCTGCTCGACCCCAAGTGGAAGGGCAAGATCATCTCGAACGACATTCGCCAGGGAGGTCCGGGCGGCGTGCCTGCGCGCTTTATCTACAAGCACGCCGACCTGGGACCGAACTTCCTCGAGCGACTGTACAGCGAGCAGGACATTACGCTGAGCCTTGACCAACGCCAGATGGTCGACTGGTTGGCGCAGGGGCGCTATGCGATCGCACTCTTCATCGCCGAGACCGAAGCCAAGGTTGCGATGGATCAAGGGCTGCCCGTGGATGCCGTGCCCGTCGAGCAGTTCAAGGAGCGCGGCCCGATCGGTCCTGGGAACGGATCGATCGCGGTCATCGACAAGGCGCCGCACCCGAACGCGGTGAAGGTGCTCGTCAACTGGCTGCTCTCCCGTGAAGGCCAGGATACCTGGCAGCGAGTGACCCAGTACCCGTCGCTCCGCACGGACATCCCAAAGACGGGCTTGCTCGACATCTACACGCCCAAGCCTGGCTTCGACTATGTTGACGCCGGCACCGAGGAGTACAGCCGCATCACCGGCACGATCTTCACCGAGCTGATCACCGCCGCATTGGAGAAGGCGGGGCGCCCCTAACGGAACCGAGCCGAGCCAGTAGCGCCTACCGCGTCCACTCCCATTCGTGGAGGTCCCACATCGGCGTGCCCGATGGGGGCCCCGGCGATAGGAACTTCGGTCCGGCAGTGCGGCCGCGTGAGCGAGCAGCGCTGGGCTCTCGTACACGGGGTAGCCTGGCAGCTCGTCGCTGAGGAGCTTGAAGAGCTGAACCGCCTGGCGGTCCATATCCGGGCGGTCGAGCGTTCGCCGGAATGAATCGAACAGCCGGTCGAACTCTGCGTTAGACCAACCGGCGCGATTCTGTCCTGACCACCTATTTTCTTCCGAGCCAATCTCGGAGGTTAGCCAGAGCCCGAACTCTTCCGGATTGGACGTGCGTCCGACAACGTTCGGGAAGGTCTGGCGCACCTTTTCCGTTACCGTGACGTTCGGCAATATGGCGGGGTATGCGTCGATGCCGGCCTGCCGCCAGTTGTCCACCATGATGGCCTGGCCCCGCTCGAACTGAGTGCTTGCGCGGACCAGCATCTCGGGGTGGAAGCGCCGCCCGCCCGGATAGGTGAAAAAGCCGTCAGCGTCCTTCGACAACCCTGCCTCTTGCATGAGTTGGTTGGATCGCGCCACGTCGAACGGATACTTCGTGGCGACGCGGGAAGCCTCTGCGAAGTAGGTGGCGGACCGCATCGCAAGCGAATCCGGTATGGGGACCTCGCCGTCGAAGAGCACGTCGGCTAGCGCTTGGCGATCGACCGTGTGGGCCATCGCTTTCCGAACTCGGAGGTCCAGGAGCGCGAGCTCCGTCTGTATCTCGGGCCGAAATTGGTGCATGTTGATAATGAAGAACTGTGGTCCTGTGATGTACGTTCCCTTGCCCGAGGGCACCCAATCTTGCTTGAGAATCGGCGCGTGCTCCACGCGGAGCGTAAGAACCGGCGCGTAATCGATCTCCCCAGCCAGCAAGTTCGAGAGCACGGTGTTCTCGTCGCCCATGGCACGGACGATGACCCGATCGATCTTCGGCCGCCCCAGCACGTAGGACGCGAAAGCCACGCCCTCGCTGAAGGCTCCGAGCTCCCGCCGCTCCAGGCGATAGGGTCCCGCGCCGACGTACGCCGTGGACCAGAACGGCAGGTTCGCAAAGGCCTCGGCCGCGCCAGTGACGTCCTGATCGACGGCCTGGAGTGCGTCGCGGAGGATGTGCGTTGGGAGTGGGTCGAACTGCTCGCTCGTGAGCGCGCCGGCCTCTGCGTAGGGTGATGCCCAGCCGATGACGACCGTGCGGGGGTCGGGCGCTGCGACGGAGTCCATCAGGTCTTGAGGCTTCTTCAGGAACGGCAGCGAGGCTGCGCGGTACACTCGCCACGCAAAGACGAAGTCCTCCGCGGTGAGTGCGGCGCCATCATGCCAGGTGAGACCCGGACGCAGGACGTAGGTTGTCTGCATGCGCCCATCGGGTGACACCTGCCAGCTCGAGGTATTGAGCTGCGGGAGCTGCTCGGCAAGCACGGGTCGGGCGCGCGTCTCGGCGTCGATGACGGCGAGCCCTGCATTGAATGGACGCTTGGCGTAGGGTCCCGCGCCGCCGCCTGGCTCGTCGGCCTTTGCCGCGAAGCTCTGGATCTCGAACCGGGTGACGAGGCGAAGCGTCGTCTGTTGCCGCGGCGTGCTCGGCTGTGCCGAATCGGAGCCCGTGCGGACGCTGCTCGGCGCTGACGAACCCGAGCCGCAAGCCGCCGTCGCAAGCAGTGTGAGGCCGGAGAGGAGCGAAGCGAGGCGCCTCACGCCTTTGACTCCCCAACTACGTAGGCGAAAGCCACCATCATGAGGCCGAGCGTACTGATCGGCGGAACTGCTGTCAATTCAGGAAACCGTACTCCACGCACCACAGCGTTGGTAAGCAAGCTGCTCTGCGCGTTGGTACAATCGGGGCGCTCAATGGGCCTCCGGCTCTGTCCGCACGCCCTGTACGAAGGAGAATCCTCCAATGGAACAACGAGTCTACTTTGAAGACGTGAAGCCCGGCACGCCACTCCCCGAGCGGGAGTTCGGCCCCCACACCCTGGTCGCCGCGATTCGCTGGGCCGGCGTGCAGGAGAATCCAAGCCCGACCCATACGGATCGCGACCGCGCACGCGAGGTTCGCGGAGTCCGCGGAATCATCGCCAGTGGCGCCCAGCGTGAGGCGTACCTCGCGCGCATGCTGATGGACTGGGTGGGACCGCGCGGCGATATGAAGAAGATGAGTCTCCGCCACACCGCGTCGACCTTCGAGGGCGACATGATTCGCTTTTCGGGAACGGTATTCGAGACGTCGCCGTCGCCTGATGACCCATGGGTCGAGTGCGAGTTCGAGGGCAAGAACCAGAACGACGAGCGGATCATCACCGGACGATGCACCGTGTCCTTGCCAACGCGAGCGGAGGCACGATGACGCTGCAGCAGGCGACCGGACCCTCGAACGCCGCCGCATCCGCCGCGCCCCTCGCCGGGATCCGCGTCCTGGACTTCGCCCACGTATTCGCCGGCCCCTTCTGCACGCGGTGCCTCGCCGACCTTGGGGCGGAGGTCCTACACGTGGAGACGCGGTCGCGCCAGAGCCGCAATGCGCCAGCGGACGGAGGCAAGGATGGGGACGACAACCTGCACCGTCCGGGATACGCCCACCGAAGCAAGCAATCCATCACGCTGAATCTGAAGAACTCATCCGCCCGCCGCGTCGCCCAACGGCTTGCGTCCGTGGCGGACGTCATCGTCGAGAATTTCAGCTCGGGTGTCATGTGTCGGCTCGAGCTCGACTATGCTCGGCTCCAGCCGATGAACCCGCGGCTGATCTTCGTCAGCATGTCCGGCTACGGGCACAGCGGTCCGCGCAGCGAGTGGACCAGCATGAACATGAACCTCCAGGCGTACAGCGGCCTGATGATGACGACGGGAATCGAGGGCGATCCACCGACCGCCATCTCCAATTCCTGGAACGACTTCATCGGCGGGCTGCACGCAACCTTCGAGATCCTCCAGGCGCTCGCCGACCGGGAGGAGACAGGCGTCGGAAGGAACATCGACCTCGCGCAATTCGAGAGCAGCGTTGCCACGATCGGTCCACTGCTGCTGAACAGCGCAGTGAATGGAACAATTCTTCCGCGGTTGGGCAACCGCTCCACACGCGACGCACCGCAGGGCGCATACAAATGCGCCGGCAAGGACGATTGGTGCACGTTGGTCGTCCGCACGGAAGAAGAGTGGCGTGGTCTCGCCAAAGCGATCGGCGACCCGTCGCTCGCGACAGACCCTCGCTTCGAATCGACTGTGGGCCGGTTTCGGCATCATGAAGAGATCGATCAACGCATCTCCGCGTGGACCACGACTCTGTCGGCCATCGAGGTCGAGCAGCGTCTCTGTGAAGCCGGCGTGCCAGCCGAGCGGATGCGGCGCGCGGACGCCATCGTCGGAGCACCTGACGCGGGAGGCGTCTATTCGCCCCTCGATACGCTCCACGGACCGGCGACCGTCGTTGCTCGGCTCCCGTTCGAGCTAAGTGAGAGCCCCACCGCTCCACCTGGTCCGATCGCGCGACTGGGTCAGCAAACTCGTAGCGCGCTCGAGACCTGGATAGGCCTGTCCGAGGCCGAGATCCAGGCCCTCGAAGCCGAAAACGCACTGACGTGATCCTGGAGGCACAGCAATGAGCGTCGACATCGAATCACTTGTGACAGATGAAATGCGAGCGTGCATCGGGGCTGAGTCTCCGGTGATGTCGCTCCCAGAAGAGATCTCCGCCTCCGACGTCCGCCGGTACGCCGAGGCGACGGGGGACAACAACCCGCTGTGGATGGACGACGAGTTCGCGCGCAGCGTCGGGTACAAGGGCCGCCGGGTGCCGCCGATCTTCATTCTCCAGACCTTCAGGCGCTCCCCAGAATGGGAGATGGGTGAAGAGTCCGGCTGGACCGGTCTCAAGCTCCCGCCCGGCTACACGAACACGCGCAACGCCGGTCACGAGGTCGAGTGGATCGCTCCCGTCTACGTGAATGACAAGTTGACTTTCAAGTACCGCCTGGTCGATGTTTATGCACGGCAAGGGCGAACGGCTGCGGTGATCTATATCAAGCAGGTCTGCGAGTTCCGCAATCAGGATGGCGAGCTCGTGGTTCGGGTGACCTCGACGGCGGCGAAGCTACCTGCAGCGCAGTACGCGGGCGCAACGCCCGCTGGGGCGAGCTGACTGTGGCGCGCGTCGTCGAGATGACCGGACACCCGGCTGCCTACGCCGGAAGACTGCTCGCAGAGGCGGGTCACGACGTGATCCGGGTTGAGTCGCCCACCGGCGACGAGCTACGACGCCTCGGTCCATACCTGGGCGGGACGGTGGACCCGGAGCATGGAGCGTTCCACCAGTTCTTCAACGCTGGGAAGCGCAGCCTGAGCCTCGACGTGTCGTCCGCCGACGGACGGGCGGTTTGGCTCGACCTCGTGCGCTCTGCCGACGTGGCCATCCTGAGCCGCCCACTTGCCGTGAGCGCCGATACGCTCCGCGACGTCAACCGGCGGCTGGTGGTTGTCGAGAGCGACGGAGAGGAGCGGCCTGAGCTGTTGGCCTATGCTCGAGCCGGGCTGCTCTCCTTGACCGGGCAACCGGATGAGACCCCTGTGCTCATGGGTGGTCACGTGATCTACGCGGCCACCGGCCTGTGGGTGGCCATGGCCGTAGCTTCCGGCATGCTGGTTCAGCGAATGAGGGGGATTGGCCAAGCCATTACGGTTGATCTGCAGCAGGCGATGGAGGTCTTTTACGACCACGCCGCCGACGTGTACGCCACAACGGGAAAGAGCTCGGAGCGGCGCGGCTTCCGCGGCAACGTGATGGCGGCCTCGGGTGCGTTCCCATGCGCGGATGGGTACTGGATGCTGAGCGTGTCCTACGCCCCTGAGCGCTGGGCCAAGCTGATGGATTGGGTCCAGGATCCGGTGCTGATGAATGACCCGTCGCTGACCGAAGAGGCGGGTCGCGCCCAGAAGCGCGACCTGATCCTCGACAGACTCGCAGAGTGGTCGAAGGGCTTCAAGAAGGCCGAGGCTGTGACTCAGGCTCAGAGCCTGCACATAACGGCATCTCCCGTCTCGACGACGAAGGACCTGGTCGAGGATCCGCAGCTCGTCGCCCGTGGGTTCCTGCGCGAGATGGATCACCCCGAGTTCGGGCGTATGCTGTTCCCCGTCGGCGCGACGGCGAGCCTTCGTGGAAGCACGCTGACCCCCGCGCCGAAGCTCGGAGAGCACAACGCCGAGATCCTTGCAGAGATTGGCTATAGCCCCACGGAACAGCAGATACTCCACGAACGCCGAGTCATTTGAGGCCACTCCTCGTGTTGCGGTTGCTGCTCTTGTGCGTGCTGCTGGCCACTTGCGGCCCAAGACAGACGACCGACCCTGCGACGCGGCCAAGCTCGGCATCTCAGCAAGCGGCTCACAAGCGTATCGTCGCTGGCATCCGCAGCAATCCCGCCGGCCTGTATGCCAAGCTGACCACCAGTCGCTATACGTCTGCGCCCATCGAAGGGCTGGTCAACGTCGGATTCTCGGCGCTGGACGATCAACTGAACCTCCAGCCGCGCCTCGCGGAAGCCGTGCCGACCCTCGAAAACGGCCTCTGGAAGGTGGCGCCCGATGGTCGCATGGAGATCACGTGGACGCTCCGACCCGGCATCCGCTGGCACGACGGAACGCCGTTCACGGCTGAGGATGCTGTCTTCACGACGACTGTGGTTCAGGACGAGCGGCTACCCGACTTTGGGGACTCCAAGTACCGCTTCCTCGAGAAGGTGGAGGCGAAGGACTCCCGAACGGTGGTATCGACGTGGAAGCAGCCGTTCATCGAGGCGGATCGCCTCTTTACGACCGACCTCGGGATGCTCGTGCCTCGCCACCTGCTGGAACCGACGTACCATGAGGATCCGAGCCGATTTCTGGACCTGCCGTACTGGAGTCACGAGTTCATTGGCACTGGCCCGTACAAGCTTCGCGACTGGGTTCTCGGCAGCCACCTCGTGGTCGAGGCCAACGACCAGTATGTGCTGGGTCGGCCGAAGATCGACCTCATCGAGGTGCGGTTCATCACGGAGACGGCAGGCCTGACCGCCAACATCCTGGCCGGCGCGGTAGAGCTGACGTTGGGGACCACAGGCCTCTCGCTCGAGCAAGCCATCGAGGTCCGCGACCGCTGGACCGACGGTAAGGTCCACACGGCGCCCGCCAACCTGCGGCGGCTGAGTCCGCAGCTCATGACCCCGAACCCGGCCGTCATAGGGGACGTGCAATTTCGTAGAGCGCTCCTGTACGCAGTCGACCGCCAGGAGATCATCGACACCCTCGAGGGTGGTCTGACGTCTGTCCCGCTGAGCTTCCTGCCGCCCAATCGCCCCGAGTTCAGGGAGGTGGAAGCCAACATCCCGCGCTACGACTTCGACCCACGGCGCGCGATGCAGCTCATCGAAGAGCTGGGGTATAGCAGAGCCGGAGACGGGTCGTTCCGTGAAAGGAGCGGCGGCCCGCTTCGGGTGGAGATCCGCACGACGGCGGGCGACGACAATCAGACGAAGATCATGTTCGCGGTCGGCGACTTCTGGGAGCGCGTGGGGGTCGGTGTCGATCCGGTCCTCGTCCCACCGCAGCAGACGCAAGATCGCCAAGCCCAAGCGACGCGCCCTGCCTTCTGGCTCTCGGGGAGTCCGAGCGGCCTTGAAGGCCTGGCAAACCTCCACAGCTCGCAGGTCCCCACGGCGGACAACAACTGGGTCGGGGCCAACTTCCCTCGCTACGCGAACGCCGAATACGACGCGCTCTACGAGCGATACCTCGTCACGATCCCGCGTGCAGAGCGCATGCAGGTCCTGTCTCAAGCGCTCCACCACATCGCCACCCAGTTGCCCGTCCTCGGCGTCTACTACCGCGTAGCCCCAACGATGATCACAAACCGCCTCGTCGGCGTTGGGCCGGTGCAGGTAGTCGGCCACCAGGCGTGGAACGCTCATGAGTGGGACCTCACTCGGTAGGTCGCGCCGCCCATGGCCGAGCGTCCGCGTCAGCTCGCGATGTTCTCAGCGTGGCAGCGTTTGGAGCCAGAGGATCGAGTTGTACTGGACGGCGGGATCGACCGTCGCGAGATGATGACGAACTCGTCGGAGGAGCTCGCGAAGGTCGTGGATTGCTGGCGCGACAATGATTCCAGCATGCGCCTCGCCGGGTGGACGCGGACGACTATGTAGCGGAGCGAAGACGGGAAGCTGGCACGCTGCGTGGGCGCATTGAGTCCCACCTCGAACCGCGAGGAATCCGAGAGCGCCTCCTCGCCCGACAGCAGTCTCAGCACCCCTAGACCCCTAAAGCTCAGATGTTGCGCTATCTCGTGGACGAATGCGTCCATGGGGACATCGTTCGCGCCGTAGTCAGGCGTCAGCCGGATCTGGATCTTGTGCGGGTTCAGGATGCCGGTTTGGCGTGAGCCGAGGATCCGACGATCCTTCGATGGGCGGCCGCAGAGGACCGAATTGTGCTCACCAGTGACGTGTCATCCCTCGTTGGCTACGCGTACGAGCGGGTGGAGATTGGCCAGGCGATGCCGGGCGTGTTCGTGATCGGCCAGGGCATGAGCCTGGGTCCAATCATCGAGGACATTCTGCTTCTTGCGGACGTAAGCATTCAGGGCGAGTGGGAGGCACAGGTCTGCTACTTGCCGTTGTGACTCTGCGTCCTGAGTGGCGATGCTCACAGGCGATTGTCAAGCCCTAACGAGCAGCCACCGCTCACGGGACCCCTGGTGGACAGAGATAGTCCAAGGCGGAGGGTTCGCTGCAAAACCAGGGGCATGCAGGTTCACCCGTAGGAATCGAGTTTGACATGTGTCACTCGGTTCGTCTGACAAGGGCACGCGAAGAGTGGTGACAGTCCCCACTACCTTGCTTGCGCCGTGCGCCGCAATATTGACCCATGAAAAGCTCAACTCCTGCCCCGGTCGAATTGCGAGAGGTCTCAAAGAATTACGGCAGCGTCCAAGCGTTGAAGTCTGTGACCATGAGCATCGAGGCCGGCGAGGTCGTGGCGGTTTTGGGTCCCAACGGCGCGGGCAAGAGCACGTCAATCGCCATCATGTTGGGACTGCGCAAGGCCACCACCGGGCAGGCGCTCCTTTTTGGCGAGCGCCCGAACTCACCCATAGCCCGATCACGAACCGGGGTGATGCTTCAAGAGTCCGGCGTGCCGCCTACTCTAAAGGTCCGTGAATTGATCGACCTCTTTCGCACCTACTACCCGAGGCCGCTGGCTACAGCCGAGCTAGTGGGTCGCGCGGGTCTTGTTGACAAGGCCAACGCACTCCTCGGAACGCTGAGTGGCGGGCAGAAGCAGCGCCTCTACTTCGCGCTGGCGATTTGCGGCGATCCTGACGTCATCTTCCTGGATGAGCCGACGACAGGACTCGATGTTGAGGCCCGCCGCGCGCTCTGGGACGAGATCCGTGAGTTCGCGGTTGGCGGCAAGACGGTTGTTCTCACCACTCACAATCTGCCGGAGGCTGACGCGCTTGCCCATCGCGTTGTCGTCATCAACCAAGGGCGGATCGTTGCCGAAGGCACCCCCAGCGCCATCAAGGCTCGGACCGCCAGTAAGGAGGTGAGCTTCAGCAGCGTCCTGCCTTTGCCGACCGGCATCTTCGAGGAGCTTACGCTTACCCGGCTCGTCATGAACGACGGGCACGTGAGGTTCTTGACTGCCGAACCTGAGCCAGCCCTCAAGCGCCTATTCGCAGCCGGCATTGAGATTCGGGATCTCGAGGTGGTTGGCGCTGGACTAGAGGAAGCGTTCCTGAGCCTTACCAGGCACAACGACGAAGTGCCTGTCACACAAACTGAGCTGGAGGATATCCAACGTGACGATAGTCGCTCTGTCTCCGTCTAGCCGAGCCCGTACCGCGGCGGTTTTCCCCATGTTGGTCGCCCAGTCCCGCGCCGAGCTGATCAAGCTCTGGCGCGTGCCAGCCTTCGTGCTCTTGAGCATGACGTTCCCAATCGTGCTGTACGTCTTCATCGGCTTGCCCCGAAGTGATCGGATCCTGAACGGCGTGAGTGCCGGCGCCTACGTCTTGGCCTCCTTGGCCGTCTACGGCGTCGTTTCGGTGATGCTTCACTCCTTCGGTAACTCGTTGGCGAATGAGCGCGCCCAACGCATGCACGTTCTGATGCGAGCTACCCCGTTGCCGGGGTGGATCTATCTCGCCGCACGGGTCCTGACTGCCCTCGCGTTTGCCCTGGCGACGCAGGTCGCGCTGTGTGTCTTCGGCGCGGCGGTCGGCAATGTGGGGTTGCCTCTCGCAACGTGGGCGCTGCTCACCATCAGTCTCCTACTCGGCTCTCTGCCCTTCATCGCCCTTGGATTCGCTATCGGATACTCGGTATCGCCCGGGACGGCCCCGGCGGCGGTCAACCTCATCTTTCTGCCATTATCGTTCGCTTCCGGCCTGTTCGTGCCCCTGTCGCAGTTGCCAGACATCGTCCAGCAACTTGCCCCGTACCTCCCGACGTATCATCTGGCCCGAATCGCGTGGAGCATCATTGGCGTGGATACCCCGGATGTGAAGCTCAGCATTCTCTGGCTGGTGGCCTATGCCGGGGCGTTCGCCATTTTTGCCCTACGGTCCTTCGGTCGCGAGGAGATGAAAGAGTTCGGTTGACGCCGAATTCGCCGTGCCGCGTCATTCGCGTCATGATGGTGAGGACTATGTCTGGCCGCGCCGAACGACTCACCCGTTTTGGGTACATTGGTCTGATCTGGCTCGTGTATCTTGTCTACCCCCTCGGCGATCTCGTCGCCGGATCGCATAGCCTCGGCCAGCGCATCGTCGGCGGACTCGGACTCCTGCTCTTTTTGCCGCTCTACCTCATCGGCTATCGGCCAGACACCAGATGGCACTTCCTGGATATCGTTGCGATTTGTGCACTCGGCAGCACGCTCGTGGTGTTCGTCGGTCAATCCTTCTTCGGAATCCTTGTGTACGCGGCTGCTTTCGCGGGTTTGCGCCCGAGTTGGCAGCGAGCCACCACTGCAATTGCCGGCGTCGCGCTGACCCACGTCGTGTTGGGGCTTGCTGGCCATCTGAACTGGGGCTTCGTGCTGATCGGCGTGCTCATGGATCTGTCGATTGGGATCAATAACCTCAGCTACAGTCGATACTTTGGCGCTCGCGTCGAGCTCGCCCGAGCCCGCGAGGAGGTAGAGCGATTGGCGGCGCTCGCTGAGCGCGGACGGATTGCCCGCGATCTGCACGACGTGCTGGGTCAGACGCTTACGGTCATCACGTTGAAGGCCCAACTCGCCGCTCGCCTCACGCGCGCACAGCCGGAGCGAGCGGTTGCGGAGATGACGGACGTCGAGTCGGTTTCGCGCCAAGCGCTCGACCAATTGAGGATGGTGGTTGGTGGCTATCGGAGCGAGGGCCTGCAAGGGGAGCTGAGCCGAGCTCAATCTGCCCTTCAGGCTGCCGGCATCCGGTTTGGTCGAGTCGATATCCCTGCGGGTATCCCTCCGCTGACCGACGGTGTGCTCGGGCTGGTTCTGCGTGAAGGCGTCACGAATGTGATGCGACACAGTGCCGCGAACCACTGCATCATCACGATTGAGGTCTGTCAGGATGCGGTGCTTCTATGCATGGAGGACGATGGGCGTGGTCTGGATGGCGCCGACGTGGGGACTGGTCTCGCGAGCATGCGCGAGCGGCTCGTTGCGCTCGGCGGGAGCTTGGAGCTGGCGAGCGGCGAGAGCGGGCGGGGTGCTCGGTTACGAGCGCGGGTGCCGCTCGCGGGGACGGCGTCTTCCAGAAACCAACTGACTGCGGCTGAACGTGGCTAGGATCCGTCTGCTCCTTGCGGAGGACCAATCCTTGGTGCGCGGCGCGCTCAAGGCGTTGTTGGAGATGGAAGATGACCTCCAGGTGATCGCGGAAGTCGCGGACGCGGAGACAGCCGTGGCAGACACCGAGCGCCTCCAGCCTGACATCTGCATCCTGGACATCGAGATGCCCGGGGGTGGCGGGTTAGCAGCCGCTGAGCGGCTCCGGAGCCTGTGTCCGGAGGTAAAGGTGCTGATCGTCACAACGTTCGCCCGTCCCGGCTACCTCGCTCGCGCTCTGGAAGCCGGTGCACGCGGCTACTTGCTGAAATCTGCGCCCGCTCCTCAGTTGGCGGATGCTATTCGCCGAGTCCACGACGGCGGCCGGGTCGTGGACCGTGACTTGGCCGCCGAGGCGTTAGGCGAGCCCAACCCGCTCACCGACCGGGAGCGAGACGTGCTTCGACTGGTGGATGCGGGCCACCTTGGCGGGCGCATCGCCGACCTCCTGTCGCTGTCAGAGGGGACGGTGCGGAACTATCTCTCGGAGGCCATGTCAAAGCTCGGAGCGCAGACCCGCGCGGAGGCAGCCCGCATCGCACGTGACAAAGGTTGGATCTAAGCGTTAACCCGCTGCCACCGCCGCATGGACCCGGGTGGACAACTCCCTTAGCGCGGGACGTGCCTATGCGGACCTCTGTCAACCCTCTCGCGATCAGGCGGCGATGCGAGAGACCACCCAGCTCTCGGAGCCCTATCCGCTTCCCGCGCAGGTCTTTCACTCGATGGATCTTCGACGAGCTCACAACCATGGTCCGCGTGATATAGCGCCAGCCGCCGACGATGTAGACGTCCTCGCCGCCGGCGCGTTGCTGGACCACTGAGTCGACCTTCGCACCACAGTAGCGTGGGGTCCGACGGGCTGATCACCGGGGCCGAACCACGGAAGGCTTCCCGGCTCGCGAAATCATCCCATGATACGGGGTAAGATACGTGCGGAGGGCGCGCGCATCATGAGCCTTTCGATACAGCCAGAAACGACCGAGCGGGTTCCACTGGTAGTCAACGCCGACGGGGCTGTCCTTGTTGAGGGCACCCGTGTACCGTTGGACGCTGTGATAGAGGCGTTCAACAACGGCAAGACTGCCGAGGAGATCGTCTTTAGCTACACGACCCTCGGTTTGGCTGATGTGTATGCGGTGATTGCCTACTACCTTCGTCACCAGAGGGATGTGGATGACCATATCGCCGAAAGAAGACGGGACGCTGGTGCTCTGCGGGCGCGCATTGAGTCCCACTCAGACGTGCGAGGCATCCGAGAGCGTCTCATCGCCCGACAGAAGTCTCAGCAGCCGTAAAGCTAAGAGCTCAGGTGTTGCGCTTACTCGTGGACGAATGCGTCCACGGTGACGTCGTCCACGCTGCACTCAGGCGTCAGCCGAATCTGGATCTTGTGCGGGTTCAGGACGTTGGCTTGGCTGGAGCTGACGATGCGACGATCCTCCAATCGGCGGCTGCGGAGGACCGAGTGGTCCTCACGAGCGACGTGTCAACGCTCATTGGCGTCGCGTACGAGCGGGTTCGGGTGGGCGCGGCGATGCCGGGTGTGTTCGTGATCGCGCAGGGCAGGAGTCTGAGTCCAGTCATCGACGACATCCTGCTTCTCGCAGAGGTGAGCGTGCGTGGCGAGTGGGAGGGTCAGGTCCAGTACTTGCCGCTCTGACTGCGCGAGTGTCCAATCCCGTCATCTCACGAAAGAGGGTCGTCGGCCGGGCAGGCCATCGCAACCTCCTAGCCAGCAGCCATCGCCTCACGGATTCGGGCGGCTTGTTCTTTCAGCGCTGGACGTTCGCACAGGTCCGCGTATGCACGCTCGATGAACGTTGTGCGAAGAACGTCTTCGGGCTTCAGTGGCTGCTTCAGCTCGCCCACGAGCTGCATCTCCTCGATGACTGAGGCGAGCTGGTCGGCGTCGACTTGGCCGTCGATGGGCATGAGGGTGTCTTGGAGGTCGGGGACCTTGCTATAGACGGGGATCGTGTGCTCGTCCTCGTTGTGGGTGACCTCTTTGCGGAGGCGCGTCTCGAGCTGGAAGAGATAGTCGAACGCCGAGGGCTCGCTGCAGAACCAGAAGGCGTGCAGGTTCGCCCGGAGGAACGCTGACAGCTCCTCGGCGCGGTGCTCGATGGTTTGTTCCGTCGCGACGATAACCCGCCCGGGGCGACGCCGCCGCTCGGGGGCTCCGCCGTCGATCAGGAGGTGGTAGCCCTCCCGCAGGAGCTCGTCGGTGTACTTGCCACCGGTCGTGATGGCGTCGGCCTTGCCCGAGCGGAGGATGTCCATATGTTCGGGTGTGTCCGAGTAGGCGAAGGACGGATCCGTCACCCACTCGACGTCCTTCTGCGGATCGATGCCGGCCTTGATCAGGCTTACGATGAGGAGCCGATCTGATAAGCCACCCAGCTCTCGAAGACCGATCCGCTTCCCACGCAGGTCTTCCACCCGCGTGATCCTTGCTGAGCTCACGACCATGGGACGGGTGATGTACCGCCAGCCGCCGACGATGTAGATGTCCTCGCCACGCGCGCGTTGCTGGACCACCGAGTCGACGTTCGCGCCACAGGCGATGTCGACGCCATGCTCTCTCATGGCGAGGGCCAAGCCCTCGCGCTCCAGAGGGCCCGGGATCAGCCCGCGGTGGTCGTAGACGTACTCAGCCAGCCCCTCTTCTTTGAAGAAGCCTTGGTCCTCGGCCGCGCGAATCGAGCGCTGGTGGCGGACGTGGTAGCCGGTTGTGGCTATGAGGAGTGGCTGGTCGAGCCCGCTCATGCTGCCGCTACCGACCGAAGACTTCGGCGAGGAATGTCAGTAGCGGCTCCTCGTACGTCAGTGCATCCTCGTCGTTCGTCACTCGCCAGGCTGGATCTGGCACGACCCACGCATTGGTCTGGTCAGTGGGCACGTCCACCCGAGTGCTCGGGTCGCCCATGGACTTCGAGATGAGGGCGCCCCCGTCTTTCGAAAGCACCCAGTTCAGGTAGAGCTTGGCAGCGTTTGGATGCGCCGGGTGATCGGCCAGGGCGATGTTTGCTGGACCAGACGTCGTATGGCTTCCCTCACGCATGAACTTCGGTTCCACGACGGAGACGGGCAAGCCGTCTTCCCGCAGCTTGTCGATCTCGACGTTGCTGCAAAAGCACAGGGGCATGCGGCCCTGGGCGAGCCACTGCGCGGCGGTGCGGTCGTCCCGAAGCATCTGGATGTCCTGGCGCGCGAACTCGCGAATGAAGTCCTGCCCCATTTGGGGGTGGAGATAGAAGAAGAGGAACATCGCTCGGCCATATCCTGCCACCATCGGATCGCGTCCGACGACGATCTTGCCCTTCCACTTGGGATCCAGCAGGTCCCGCCAGCTCTTGAACTCCTCCGGCTTCACCATATTCGTGTTGACGTAGAAGTACTGACCGGCCCGCCGCAGGAGCGAAATGACGTGTTGGTCGCTGTCCATGTATGGAAGCGTTCCGCCGCGCCATTTGGCCTTGTCGCTCACCTCGGGCAGCATGAACGCGGGCTCCAAGGGCTGAAGGGCCCCGATCGGCTTGAGGCCACGGATCAACGTCGTCGTGCCCGCAATGAAGACGTCCCACTCGTAGATGCCGGCCGAGCGCTCATTGCTGACGCGCGGGGGGAGCTCGGGTCCGCCGACCCCAACGTAGTCGACGGTGATCCCGTACTTCTTCTCGAAGGCTTCGGTCAGGGCGACGCGATTGTCCTCGCCCTGTATCCCGGCAACCGCGACTCGTCCTTCTCGCTTCGCCGCTTCAACCAGTCGGTCCCAATCCTGCTCCCATGGCTCTTTTGGGCTGGCAGATGGCGCTGCGGGGGCTGACCCTGTTGGCGGCGCCGTCCCTGTGCAGGCGACGAGCCAAATTGCCAAGAATGCTAGGAACGCTCGGACAGGTCTTGCCACGTTTGTATCCTCCGCGACTGAGCGAGTTCTATCCAGAATATCGACGGCGATGGCGGCTACTTAGAAGAAAATGCTGACGTCCCTTGAGCCGAGCACCGCCTGGTCGAGCAAGATGGTACGCATCGCCAGCTTCCAGCTTCCGTCGACACGTCGGAGGACGTCTCGCCGCTCGCCGCAAAAGATGTCGGCGTCGGTTTCCCAGGAGCGGTTGCGATAGACCAGCATGTTGCTCGCCACCTGCAACTCGTTTGCTGTGTCTCCTGCCCGAACCCGCACGTTAGTAACCATGTGGCGCGTGCGGGACGATGGCGTCTCAGACCAGGCGTATCCGGTGGCAAGGCGCTGGACGCGGAGCTTGAGCGATGCAAGGGTCTCGGTCAAGAGCTCCGAGTCGTGCGAGAAGTCGTCTTCGGTCCGCCGCACGTGTGTCACATGAAGCGGCATGCGATATGTCAGGTCTTCCGTTAGCAGGTCCAGCCACTCGGAGAACTGCCCGGAGTCCAACAACTCGGCCTCCAGGTAGAGGAAATCGAGCACCTCCGCGTAGCGTGGGTCCGACGGGCTGATCACCAGGGCCGAACCACGGAAGGCTCCTGCATCAGTGCATGCCAGTGACCGTAGAACAGTCGCTCGCTGATCTCGCCCACCGCCGGCTTCGCGTGGACCATGCCGGGGCCGGCCCAGTCGTCCACCGACGGCGTGTCCATTCCCATGCCGTACTGCAGCTTGATGCGCTTAGCGGCCGGGGAACTGAGGTTCTGCGTGATGGAGCTCCAGTTGGCCGCGTCGTCCTGCTCGAACATGCCGCCAGGGCCGAACTCACGCAGGTAGCACTGCCGGGAGGATTCCTTCCACCAATCCGGTGCGCTCCCATCGATGATCTGCCAGGTCCAGATCTCCATCGAATCGGGTCCGCGCGGCTGCCAGAGGCGAACGGTAAGAAACGACATCGATTTGAGATCTTCCGGGCCTCCCCACTCGTGGGCGCCCGTGGCCGCGGTTTCCAGGAAGCTCATGTTCGGGAAGACTGTCCCCACGATCACACGAAGTCCCCGCATCAGCTCGAACTGCTTCGGGTCGAGTCGCTGCTGTATCTCGGGCCAGACCTCTTCAGGCAGGGCGAGGAACGGGCCGTCGTTTGCATCTGCTGGCCAGCCGCCCAGGGTGCTGAGATGGCCGTGATCGCCGTGGACCACGTAGCTCGTGGCTCCGCCGCGCGGGGTTCGCTTCAACCCGAGTGAGTTGACGAATCCGTGTGTCACGGCCACGTGGTGGCCGTCGCCGGCAAAGTTTGCGGCGCCAAGCTTCCAGTTCGCCGGCACGATCCAGCGGATCGGCGGTCCCACGACCTCGACCGACCCAGTGCGCGCGAACAGCATGTCGAACACCCACGCAAGCGGACCGAGATACTCCGCCAGCGGCACGCCCATCGCTTCCCAGCTCGCGAAGATCATCCCGTGGTACGTCTCGACGCGGGGCGCCTGCAGTAGACCGAGCATGCTCACGTCGAGCTGCCCTTGATAGGCTTCGAAGAATGGCACGCCCACGAGCTCGCCAGACACCGCATACGTCCAGCCGTGGTATGGACACTTGAACTGCGCGGTCTTGCCGGCATCTTCGACGCAGACTCGCCGCCCTCGATGCCTGCAGGCGTTGAGCATGACCCGAATCGCCCCGTCCGTTCCCCTGGACACGATCACATGGTCTGTGCCCATGACACGCGCGACGAAGTCGCCAGGGTTTGGAATCTCCGACTCGTGGCCGACGAAGAGCCAGCTCTTCGCGAAGATGCGCTCCAACTCGAGCCGGTGGATCTCAGGGTCGGTGAAGAGGTACGGCGAGACGGTGCCAGCCTCGGTGTCTACCAGCTTGGCTAGATCCCACTCTTCCATGAAACACGCCCCCCCTCGATCGCTCAGCAAGCTCCATATGGTACATCGTCGCGATTAACGACTGGACCTGCTCCATCAAGGACCCCAATCAGGGGCCACGCCGCGCCTTCGCCGCTAGCGGAATTGCCATTCGTGGATGTTCCAGGCGACCGTCGACTCCGGCACGGCGGGCTGCGGGCCGGAGAGTCCCGCCACGAACGCGGTGATCGTCGGCGCGAAATACAGCGAGAGTACGGCGGCATCCTCGGTGAAGATCTGGACCATCTGAACGAGCAGCCGCTGCCGTTCGGTGCGATCCAGGGTGGTCAGGAAAAGGTCGGCCGGTCGGTCGTATTCCGTGTTGGACCATCCGCCTCGGTTGGATCCCGTCCACCGGTTCTGAGGGGTCGGCAGGTCCGCTGACCGATGCTCCACCAGTGTCACCTCGCCCGCGGGCCCGCTCGTCGTGGTCAACCCGCTGGCCTGATTCCGCAGCGGCGCGTCCGACGAGAGCGCGGCCGCCCAAATGGCCTCGCGGATGTCGAACCCAGCCTGGCGCCACCCGGCAGCCATGATCGACATCTCGTTCTCGTTCTGGGGTGATTGGATCACCGTGAGCTCCACCTGGAAGCGCTGGCCGCCCTGGACCCATTGCCCATCGGACCCTTTCGTCCACCCGGCCTCGCCCATGAGCTGCTCTGCGCGGCGAACGTCGAATGGGTGCTTCACGGCGGCACGATTGGAGTCCTCGAAGGCGGCTGCGGTTGGAGGAATCGGGGTCTCGGCGATGGTGCCTTCACCCTCGAACAGGACGTCGCTCAACGTCTGCCGGTCGAGCGAGTGGAAAAGCGCCTTCCGAATGCGTGCATCCCGCAAGGCCTGGGGTTGGGCGAGATCGGCCCGTTGCTGGACCTGCGTCCAGCGCCAGAACTGCGGGTAGGCGAGGATCGTGCCGCCATTGCGCGGGCCCCATTCGCGTCGGAGCACCTGGCCTTGCTGGAAGCGGATGGAATCTTCGACGCTCATATGTGCCTCGCCAGCCAGCAAATTGGCGAGCACCGCGTTGAAATCCGGAATGAAGAGCATCCGTATCCGATCGATCTTTGGCCGACCGAGGACGTGCTGGTCGAATGCCACCGCCTCGAAGAACGTTCCCGGCACCCACTGATCGAGCTTGTACGGCCCCAGGCCGATGAACTCGGTGCTCCAATACGGGTGGGCGACGAACGCATCGCCGTTGCCCTGGGCGAAGGGCTCGCTCAGGATGTGGCGAGGAAGCGCGGGAAACGACGGCGTAGCCGTAGCGCCTGCCGACTCCAGATTGCCGGCCTCGACGTACGCTTGCTTCCAGCGGATCAACAGCGTGCGTGTGTCCGGCGCCTCGACCGACTCCATGAGCCCAACCGGCGGCGACGACGCATGGCCGAACTCGGGCGTGGAATACACCTGAAACGCGAACACCCAATCCTGGGCAGATAGCGGGGTCCCATCGTGCCAGAAAACGTTTGGGCGCAAGCGGTACGTCGTCTCCATACGCCCGTCGGGAAAGACGCGCCAGCTATCCGTATTGAGCTGGGGGAGTGCCTCCACCAGATACGGGAGCGATTGCCCGCGCCCGTCGCGCAGGGACAATCCCGCCGAGAAGAGGCGCACAGTCGTGCTGCTCGCCAGGCCGAACGCGCGGAGCGGCTTCGACGCTACGCTCGGGATCTCTGCCCGACCCGCCAGGACCAGCGTTCGACCCCGATTCGGCGCGGCGGTAGGGTCGCCAGCGGCGGGTGCAGGTGCTGGCGCCGACGGTGCTGAGGATGATGGTGTACACGCCATCAGTGTAGTGCTGACGGCCAGCGCCAGCATTACGATCCTTGGTGGCGCCGATCTCTGTTGCTTGGCCAGCACCGTGAGCGAGTTCACCCGACACCCCCTCGAAATTGGCATGAATCATAGCATCCAGGCCCATCTGGTACCTCGCAATTGTGTTCCGATAGAGTTGACCTGCAAGGGATGCGCGGGCTGCTCGACAGGCTCGACCGATTCGCGGAGAAGGCGCTCCGAGATCATGCGGCCGGTCGCACAACGCCGCTTTGAGGCGCCATGCCTCACCTGATTTCTGGGAGCGCTACGAGTCTATGCAGCAACAGTGTCTCCGCATCGGTATGCTCGGCGCAGGACGGCGCGGGAAGGAGCACCTTCGCTCCATCGCCGCGCTCCCCGATCTCTACGAGCTTGCCGCGGTCTGCGACGTGTCCGCGGCCGCCGGTGCCGCCGCGGCGCCGGCCGGCGTGCGCGTCTACTCCAGTGTGCGCGACTTTCTGGCGAGTGAAAAGCTCGACCTGGTGCTCATCACGACGCCCCGCGAGACGCACCACATCGTCGTAAAGGTCGTCGCCGAGTACGGCGTGAACATGCTCATCGAGACGCCACTCGCCACGACGCGAGCGATGATGGACGTCATCGAAGAGGTCGCAGCCAATTCCAACCTCAGGATCGAGGTTGGCGAGAACATGTGGCGGCGGCCCGCCGAGCGCCTCAATCAACAGGCGATAGATGCAGGCCTCGTCGGCAGCGTCGTTCGCGTCACCAGCTACTACGGTCCCGCGGGCGGCGATAGCTGCTACCACATGATGAGCTTGATGCGGCACTACGCCGGCGCGGACTGTGAAGAGGTGCGAGCGCTCTCGCAAGATTACGACTTGACCGGCGCGAGGAGCGAGACCTGGATCCAGGGGTTCCTGCGATACGGCAGTGGCGTGACGGGCTCGATTACCTACACGTCGGATTGGGTGAGTCCGCTCCGGCGGGGTCATCCGCGCCTTTTCACCGTAGAGGGGACCAAGGGGTTCATCGTCACCGGGGATTGTTCCGGCCACATGCTCCGCCACGTCCAGGATGGCGTTGCGCGCGATTTCCCCAAGCGGATCGAGACTGCGGTCGTGGACGGTCGCGAGCAGCTCGTTCGGCTCTACTACGAGACCGACTCCGTCCTGGAGTACCGCAACCCCTTCCTTGGCCGTGCGGCCGACGACGGAGACCCGCGGAAGCTGTATGACGAGGTGGCGCGCGCGTCCGAGCTGGAGAGCATTCACCGCGCGATTACGACCGGCGCTCCGCCCGACTACTCGGTCGCGAAGGCGCGCCGCGATATGGAGCTGAGCATCCTTTTGACCGAATCCGGTCGCCGTCGAGAGCCTCTGGCGGCGCGCTCGGACGCGCTTGGGCCCGAAACGGAATGGGAACGGCGCCAGCACGACGAGTTTCGACAGACCTACGGCGCGGACCCGATCGCAGACATCGAACGTTTGATACAGAGCGCCGACTGGCTCGGCGCCTCGCCCGGAGGAGCCACATGAGCGGTCTCGATCAGTCTCTTCTCATCGCGACGACCGGCTACCACGTCGGCCACCAGCGCTCGATCCGCGTCGCAGAAGAGCAGGGGTTCTTCCAGGAAGAGGGATTCACGGACTACATCTACGACTACCGCGGGCTGATCCCGGGGCCCCTGGAGCGCGAAGGGCTGGCCCTGGCGATGAAGGAGCATGGCGTCGATATCGCGTGTGGGGCCAACGTTGATTCCGTCGTTCGGCAACGAGAGAAGGGTGAAGAGGATCTCTTCATCGTTGCCGGCTGGCGCTACATGACGCGCCCCAAAGTCGTGAGCGCCAAGAACATCACCCGCATCGAGCATCTCAAGGGCAAGAAGATTGGCCTGCGGGAGCTTGGCGGACTCTCCGATCGCTTGATCATCGTCGACATGATCAAGGCCGGAATGGACCCCGAGAAGGATGTCGAGTGGGTGATGGATCCCGTCTTTGCCTATCCCGATAGCCAGGAGCACGCCGACATGCTGCGACAGGGCAAGGTCGACGCGATGACGACGAGCGGCGGCTACGCTCGCCAGCTCGTCGAGGAAGGCTACAACTTGCTGCTCGACGGCGGCGCGCCCGAGCGGCGTCGGCGGCCCGGCCGAGCGATCGTCGCGACGCGGCAGACGATCGAGCACCGAGGTGAGGAGTTGGTGGCGTTCCTGCGCGCGAACCTGCGGGCCTTCTGGTTCTGGGGCGATCCGGGCAACTTCGACTACCTCTACGACCTCGAGACCCGCATGCGCGAGAAGTTCACACACAACGAGCATGAGCGCCATCTCCGCATCGTCCGCCGAGCGCCGAGCATGGAGGATAGCCTCATGCCGCTGGACGGCGCGGTGGATGCGAAGGAGCTGCAGTACGTGATCGACGAGATGCAGCTCCTCGGTGAGGTCAACAAGCCCTTGAAGGCGGAAGACATGCTGCGGGGAGAATTCATGGAGCGGGGCTTCCGCGAGCTCTGCGAACGTCCTGCGTTGAAGGCAACCGCGGCCAAAGTCGTCGGGGCGATGAATGCGAAGTAAGGATGCGGTAGAGAGGCCGCAGATACTGAGCAGATCCAATCGGGCCGTCCTTCGACAGGCTCAGGATGAGCGACAGAACCAGAACGGACGACAGGGCGAAGACGGGCGACAAAACCAGAAGGAGAAGCAAGGGCGGGATGAGCAACGTGCTCACGATAAGCCAAAGCGCAAGCAACAAGATCTCGCCGCCGTGATCGCAGCGAAGTACGGCGCAATCGCATTACTGGTCATGGCTATTCTTTCGGCATGTGCAGCGCCGTCGCCGACCGGGAGTGGTTCCGGATCTGGAGGGGCCCGGCCGCAAGCGGTCGGACAGAACCAGGGTCGGGTGCTGACGATGGTGGCGCGGTACGAGGTGACGCATCTCATCCCGAAGGCGCGAACGACCGCCGATCCATCGTCGACCAAGCGAGCCTTCAACGCGTCGCTCTTCCTCACGGATAGCGAGGGCAAGACCAGGCCGTATCTGGCCGAAGCGCAGCCGCAGCTCAACACGGACACGTGGCGCGTGTTTCCAGACGGGCGCATGGAGACCACCTACCGGCTGAGGCCCAACCTCACCTGGCACGACGGCACACCGCTCACGGCTGACGATTTCGTCTTCACGTGGCGGGTCTATTCGCACCCGGGCTTGGGAGTATTTCCCGTCAGCCCGCAGAACCTGATGGAGGCCGTTCTAGCCCCAGATCCGCGTACTCTCGTGATCCAGTGGCGAGCCCCGTACCCGGATGCTGCCGCGATCCAGATGGAAGACTTCGACCCCGTGCCGCGTCACATCATGGAGCAGCCGTTCGCCAACCTCGAGGCGGACCCATCCAGCGCGGATGGTTTCCTCGCCCACTCCTACTGGATGTCAGAGTACGTTGGAGCGGGACCGTACCGACTGGTGAGGTGGGAACCAGGTGCATCATTCGAAGGCGCCGCGTTCGACGGCCACGTGCTCGGGCGTCCCAAGGTCGAGCGCATCGTGATCCGCATCATGCCCGACGACAATGTGGTGCTGAGCAATATCCTCGCCGGCGCCATCGATTACGCGGCGCTCCGCTTCGAGCACGGACTCGTGCTGCAGCGCGACTGGGTACCGCAGAAGAAGGGCAAAGTCATTCTGAACCGTGGCGGCACGGTGAGCCAGCAGGTCCAACTGCGGCCCGAGTACGCGGGGCATCAGGGCCTGCTCGACGTCCGCGTGCGTCGCGCGATCGCTCATTCCACCGATCGTGCCGCGGTGAACGACGGCGTCTTCGAAGGCCAGGGGTTTCCGACGGACACCATGGCGTCTCAGACCGAGCCCTTCTACGCCGAGCTCGATCGGACGATGATGCACTACCCGTACGACCTGCGACGCACTGACCAGCTCATGAACGAGGCTGGCTTTGCCAAGGATCGCGACGGGTTCTTTGCCAACCCCGCCGGGGACCGCTACCACCTCGACTTCCAGACGGTTGCAGGCTCGGAGTTCGAGCGCGTCCAGCTCATCCTCACCAACGGCTGGCGGCAGGCCGGGATACCTGTCGACCCATCGATCCTGCCGTCCGTCCAGGTGCGGGACGGTCAGCCGCGCCACACCTTCCCGGGGATCGCCACCCGCGGCGGCTCGTTGACGGAGCGGGCATGGCTCTCCTGGGAGGTCGGCAGTCAGGACAACCGCTGGCAGGGAGACAACCGCTCCGGCTGGGTCAACGCCGAGTACGACCGGCTCTGGGAGGGCTTCACGACGACGCTCGACCGGGGCGAGCGGACGCGCCAGTTCATCCAGATGCAGCGACTCCTCAGCGAGGAGTTACCGGTCCTGTTCACTCACTTTGCGGTTCCCATGACGATCCACATCTCGGCGCTGAAGGTGCCCGACCCGAATGATGCGAATGGCACAGGGACGCTGACCCTCCCCACGCTCAAGTACTGGAACATGCAAGAGTGGGAGTGGCAGTAGTAGAGGCGGCGGCCGCTGACTGATGCGATGCGGGCGATAGATGTGGGGCGGAAAACTGTCATTCTGAGCCCACAGGCGAAGAATCCGTACTACTGTGACCGCAGTTGAGCGGATCCTTCGCTTTACTCGGATGACAAACTACCCCCAACCCACCGAATGGCTACGACCGATAGCTACATGTAGACGGGCTTCTCCGCCTTGATGCCCCGCGCCTCCAGGTACTCGTCCATGTAGTCCTCAATGGAGTGCGGCTCGTACGTTGCCATCGAGCCGTCTTGGGGGACGCCCACGAAGAAGTGGAACAGGTTCATGTCCCAGTCGTACCAGTCGTCGCCTTTGCCGAAGGCGTTCCACCAGGCGCGGCCGGCGGGGCTGCCGTGGAGCGCGGTGCGCGGTGGCAGGACGGTGCCGTCTCCCTCGTAGTTGCCCTTGCGCTCGTCCCAGTCCCAATTCGGGAGATCGCTCCAGACCCGCTCGTAGTTAGGCCAGAAATCCTCGGGACGGACCACGAGCGCCGTGTGCAGGTCGTGGTACACGCCGCGTCCGCTGGTTCGGTGACCGGGCGAGTCGGACTTCTTGAACACCAGGCGGCCGCCGGCGGCGAGGGGAAGGACGAGCGTATCGCTTCCGATGTCGGACCCGACCATCGGCTCCAGCGCGCAGTACTTGCTGAAGAAGTCAGCGGTGCGCTGCAGGTCGCGAGACTCGTAAACGCCGTGGCTGATGCGGCCGATTCGTAGAGGTCCGCAGCCATCCATCGCGCCGGCGGGCATGCGCTTGGGGGCCCAGAACTCGAGCTGATTGCCGTCGGGGTCCATCCAGTAGATCGCGCTGCCTTCCTCGCCATCCTCGGATGTGCGCACCGGGTCCGAGTGCTCGGCCTGGCAGGCGTCCAGGCGGCGCAGGTGGTCCTTGACGTCCTGCTCGCGAATGAAGAGGCCGTGCCGCGGGTAGCCTTTGCCAAGGGGTGACGGCGGTGGCACGGGATCGCGCTGCACGAAGCCGCCGTGGTGGGAATTCGTCAGGTCCTGGAAGATGCCGCGCTTGCGTCGCTCGGCGGTCGCGACCTCTGTCTTCGCTCCAAGGACGCGCTCGTGGAAGTCGATCCAGCGATCCAGGTTGTTCGTGGGAATCGTGTAATGGTCGATCCAGTAGATCGTGCCCGGCCGCTGGTCCTCGAGCATCTCGTCCTCCCGCTGTCCCCTAATCGATTTGCGTCATGGTATACAGATTGCCGCTGTAGAGAAAAGGGGGACCCATGACTGTGTTGCCCATGAGCAATCAGACGGCCATCACCGGGCTGGGGTGGACGGAATTCACCCGAAGCTCAGGCACGTCCGTATCGGTGCTTGTCGCACGGGCATGCTTGATGGCCATCGAGGATGCAGGGCTCGGCGTCGACGACATCGACGGCATCGTGAGCTATTTCCACAAGAAGAACGATACGCAGCATCCTCGCGAGCTGGCGGAGATGCTCGGCCTTCCGGCCTGCAATTTCCATCACTTCCACGATGGCGGCGGAAGCTGGAATGCCGCCGCAGTTCTGTCGGCCGCCATGATGGTCCACAGCGGGCTGTGCAAGCACGTGCTCGTCTACAACGGCCGCAATCGGTACAGCGAGGGGCGGAAGAAGCGAGCGCGCGACGCCTTCGATACGAGCGGCGCCGAGCAGTTCGAGGCGCCCTACGGCTCCCACCACGCCGCGGCCGGCTTTGGCCAGTACGCGACCGCGCACATGGCGAAGTACGGCACGACGACGATCGACTTCGCCCACCTCGCCGTGACGCAACGCAAGCACGCGTCACTCAACCAGAAGGCGATGATGCGCAACCCCATCAGCGTTGAGGACCACCAGAACTCGCGCTGGATCATCTACCCGTATCGCTTGCTCGACTGTTGCCAGGAGAACGACGGGGCGGTCGCTTTCGTTGTCAGCGCGGCGGATCGCGCCAAGGACTTGCGACACAACCCTGTCTACATCATGGGCGGCTGTTGCGGCATCGAGGGACGAGACGGCGACGCGGCCAAGACGGCCCGGCGCGTCTTCGAGGGGGCGGGCGTCTCGTCCAGCGACGTAGACATCGCGGGGATCTACGACAACTTTACGTTCATGGCCATGAAGCACCTCTCGGACTTCGGCCTGGCGCCCGAGAACGAGGTCGGCGCCTGGATTCGTGAGGGAAACAACACCCTCGACGGATCATTGCCAGTGAACACACACGGCGGCCTCCTCTCCGAGGCGCATTTCATGGGACTGAACCACGTGATCGAGGTCGCGCAGCAGCTTCGTGAGGGCGGCGTCGTGGACGATCTCTGCAAGGGCGAGCACACGTACGACCGATCGATCTGCCGTCAGGTTCGGGACCCCGAGATCGGATTCGTCTGCGGCAACCTCAGCGCCAGCGCAGTGGTCCTCAGGAAGGGATAGAGATGATCGAATACGCCAAGCCGCTGCCGACGCCTGACATGGACACCAAGCCCTACTGGGAGGGCTGCAAAGCGCACGAGATGCGCGCCCAGCGCTGCACCAACTGCGGCGCGTTCCGCTGGCCGCCCGGCCCGCTGTGCCCGCATTGCCGCTCGTGGGACTCGGAGTGGGTGAGGCTCGAGGGGACCGGCGAGGTCGCCTCGTTCGTCATCGTGCACTATTCCGCGGTCCCGGTGTTTGCCGCTGAAATGCCCTACGTCGTTGCCACGATCCAGCTCGATGGCACGAACGGCGCCGTGAAGCTGACCAGCAACGTGATCGACTGCCCGCCGGACGCTGTGAAGGTCGGGATGAAGGTCTCACCCGTCTTCGAGGACGTGACGCCCGAGTTCACGCTGCCCAAGTTCCGACCGATCGCCAGCGTGTGAGGGCGAACTCTATTCTGGGTGGTCCTTCAGCGAGCCGTGTGGAGGCCGATGAAGCCAAGGCCCCCGGTAATGAGGATCATCTACGACCTCGGCATGCCGAGGATGCGCACGCCCTCGATCCCTTCGACGTGACGTACGAAGCGGTACTTGTTCTCCAACTCGTCGTACGGACGGACGAGAGCGATGCTTCTCCCCGGCTCCACCGATGCCCAGATGAAGTGCGGACCCGGGTTCGCGATCGCGTGCTTGACTCGGTCGACGAGGTCGTCGACCGTGCTGACGTACCACGAGCTTTCGATGCCCGACCCGCGCGCGACCGCCGCGAAGTCGAGCCGCTCCGAGGCCGACGCGGTTGGCGCGCCACCGGATGCCTCGTACGAATGGTTGTCCCAGCAGATGTGGACGAGGTTCTTCGGCTGGTGCAGGCCGATCGTGGCGAGCGAGTTCATGTTCATCCAGAGCGATCCGTCGCCGTCGAAGCACATGACGTGGCGGTTCGGGAGGGCAAGGGCGAGGCCCAGCGCGATAGAAGAGCACAGACCTAGGGTCTTTACCTGCATGTTTCCGTCGCTGGGGCGGATCGTGGCCCACTCCGGTGATGTGGAGCCGTTCGTTGTGATGAACAGCTCGTCGGTCATCAGCGACGCGATCGCCTGCATGCCCTCATCGCGTTTCATCGTTACTCCCCAGTGCCTAGAGGACGGCTCGCGCGAGCAGGACGCCGACCGGCCGCTTGGAGGCGTAACAGCTCGTCATCGCCTCGGCGATGGGGCGACGCACGTCCGTTGGGTCGCGCAGCACCGCGTACTTGATGCCCAGACCCTGAAGAACGGGCTCGGTGACCAAGCCAAGCGTGTGAAAAGCGTTGTCGCCCATGTCGCCCGCGTAGTAGATGACGAGTAGGATTGGGATGCCGAATTGCATGCCCGTCGTGGTCAGGGCGTTGCAGCTATTCAGGAGTCCCGCGTTCTGCATCAGCATCGCGGGCCGCTTTCCGCCGAGGTAAGCGCCGACGCAGACGCCGATGCCCTCCTCCTCGCGGCCGACGGGCACATGCGCGATGCTGTCGTCCTCCTCGAGCAGCGTCAGCAGCTCGGCGAGGTTGGTGTCCGGAACACTGACGACGAAGTCCACGCCGGCGTCTTTCAACCCAGCCAGGACCTCACGCGACTGTGCTGCGCTGACCATGCGCCTACTCCGTCCGGAATGCGGGCGGGTCCATCATACCAACTGATTGGCGGTGCTGGTCAGCGTGGCCCATGATCGCGTCAGGTGTCTAGCTGGAGCGAAGCCGGCTACGCGGTTTGCGGGCTCCGTGGTGCCCAGCGCTGAGGCTGAGGCCGACGTCGGCGCGCTCCTGAGTTTGCGGGGCTCGGCGCATCAGAATGGGTTGGAGTTGGAGCAGCCGGGCGAGCGCCATCGCGCGGGCGAGGTGGCCCAGCGGGTGTCGGAGGTGCAGTCCGTCTTCCCTCGAAGGGCCTCGGCTGTGGTCGCCTCACTGGCTGGGCTGGAGCCGTGGCCGCGACCTCGCGCTTCACCGTTGGCTCGAAACCTGGGAACGGCGAGCGCGGCAGCCGGCGACCCAAGATCCGCTCGATCTCGCGCAGCTTCGGCGCGTCGTCGGGCGTCACCAGTGTGATCGCCTCGCCCTCGCGACCCATGCGCCCAGTTCGTCCCACGCGGTGGGTGAAGAGCTCGGCCGACTCGGGCAGCTCGAAGTTGATGACCTGGCCGACGCCCTCGATGTCGAGGCCTCGAGCCGCGACGTTGGTCGCAAAAAGGATGGTGAGCTCGCCGGAGCGGAACTGAGAGAGCACCCGCTCGCGGGCGTTTTGGCTCAGGTTTCCCTGGAGCGCGCCCACGGGAAAGCCCTTCAGGGCGAGCTGGCGGGCAAATTTCTTCACGCCATGCTTGGTTCGCCCGAATACCAGCACGCTCGTGTTGGGTCGACGATCCAGCAGGCTCGTGAGCGCCTCGAGCTTGAGGCCCGGATCCACCTCGTAGACCACGTGCTGGATCTCGGGCGGGGGGCTCGTCAGCTCGTCGGCGCGCACCGTCACGGCGTCGTGCAGGTACTTCTCCGCCGTGGCCTGTATCCAGCTTGGCATCGTCGCGGAGAACAGGGCCGTCTGTCGCTGGGCGGGCGCGCGGGATAGGATGCGCTCGACGTCTGGGCCGAAGCCTCGGTCGAGCATCTCATCGCCTTCGTCGAGCACGACGATGCGGACCTTCTCGAGCCGCAGGTCTCCCCGCTTCAGGTGATCGAGGGTGCGGCCGGGCGTCCCAACCACGACGTGAGGTCCGCGCCTCAAGTTTTCGCGCTCGGGCAGGAGCGACCGTCCCCCGTAAAGCAGAGCGACGCGCATACCGCGGCCCTCGGCGACCTGACTGAGCACGCCGCCCACTTGGATCGCCAACTCGCGCGTCGGCACCAGGACGATGGCTTGGATACCCTGCGCACGCAGATCGCATCGCTCGACGATCGGCAAGGCGAAGGCGAGGGTCTTGCCAGAGCCTGTTCGTGCCTGGCCGACCACGTCGCGGCCCTGCAGCATGGCGGGAATCGCCTGAAGCTGGATCGGGGTGGGAGAGGTGATATGCATGCGGGTCAAGGCCGCTGCCGTCTGCTCGCCGAGGCCGAGCTGTATAAACGCCTGTGGTGCTGCTACCAACGAGCACCACCGATGCGGAGGGCAAAGATCGCCGCTCCGCGGTAGTCAAAATTCATGCGCTGAGTTCCTTCGTCAAGAGAGTTGGCACATATCGGCATGGCGCGTCATCGGAGAGGGGGTGCAGGAGCGCTGGGGGTCCTGGCCATGACCCGGCCGGGAGCGAGGAGACCGAATTGATTGCCACTGCCCACCACTATACAGGAATCGGCCGACGGGGTGTTACGAAAGGTTTATGTTTGCATCATGTTGCCATCACACTTCCAATGCATGCTAAATATGAGGGAGGAAGTTTGTAAGGAGGATGATTATTGTGATTCGCATATTCGGTTTCGTAGCCGCCCTCGTCGTTCTTGGATTTGGCGCTCTTACACCCGCGTCTGCGCAGTCGAGCCAGTGCTCTATGGCCCCTGGGGCCGTGGTGCAGCTAACTGGTACTCCCCACCTCTTCGTTGCGGACAGTCAAGGCGTTCTGCACTGGGGTGGTGACACCCGTGGCTTCGCAGGCAAGTTCATCGATTGGAACAACCGCTGCTCGGTCGGCCTCGACGCGCTCCGCGCGATGCCGCGTGGTGACCCATACTTGTCGTCGGGCCTTCCGAAGATTGGTGATCCGATCTACCTCTCGAAATGGGAGGACAGCGAGGCCTCTCCGACCCTGTTGCACATCCTATCGATCGCCGACGTAGAGCTGTTCGGCATCAACGAGCGGAACTATGGCAACTTCGTGTTGGACCGGGCGGTCTGGGAGCAGCGATACGGATTCAACGTCACGACGCTCCGCGTGGGACCGCTGGCATCGGCCGCCTCGTTCGCGTGGGCTCCGGCGGACCAGTCGAGCTACAGCCAGCTCCTGGAGAACCTGACAAACATCGAGACAACGGCACTCTTCCGCGCGGTGCAGTCAGGTACTGCCCCAGAGGTGATTCTCCCGCGCATCGCCGATTGCGAGCGTTCAGGGCTGGAAAACTTCGACCGTACTCGCAACGCGGGCACCGCGCTCAGCACTGCACAAGATTGCCTCAACCGTCTGAACCTCGGTGGCGGCGGTGTGGCGCCTACGCCGCCCCCCAGCACGGGTGTGCCGCCAGCCCCAACGAACGTGCGAGCGATCCCGCTCGGCGGGAATGTGATCCGACTGACGTGGAACGATGTTCCGAACGAAATCGGCTATCGCATCTATGGCGGCGACCAGCAAACGCCTTCTAATACCTTCGTCACCAGCACACCGCCCAACGTGATCTCGGTGGACGTTCCCGGAAGGCTGCCGAACACGGTCTATTGTTACGCAGTCTCCGCGTTCAATACGGTCGGCGAGTCGATCGCCGCGGGCCCGGCGTGCACCACAAGCTCCGGCGGTGGTGGTGGAATGCCAGGGGCGCCGATTAACGTCACCGTGACGCAACTGCCGTCCCTCACTTCCCAGCCAGTGATTCGCGTGGACTGGATCGACACGGCGTTCAACGAGAACGGCTTCCAGATCATCCGCAATGACCAGGTCATAGGAACTGTTCCGGCGAACACGATCACGTATACAGATACCAGCGCGAGCCCTACTGGCCCGACTTGCTACCGCGTCGCGGCGCTCACTGACCAGGGGCCGGCCGTGAGCGAGCAGGCGTGCCTGGGCGGCGGTGGTGGCACCGCGGCGCCGAGCGCCCCGACGAACCTCCGTGTGATCGTTCTCGCCCCGAACCAGGGTGTTCAGCTCAACTGGACCGACACCTCCAACAACGAGGCCGGATTCCAGATTCTGCGGGACGATCAGTTGATCGACACCGTCGGTACCAACGTGACGACATACGTGGACTCGAAGTGGAGCCCGGCCGCGCCGAGCTGCTACCGAGTCGTTGCGTTCAACAACGTCGGAACGGCAACGAGCCCCAGGGTCTGCCCCGGCGCCTAGTCGCTCTCGTTAGAATGGGTCGTGGAGGTGGTAACCCATCTCCACGACCCCACGCCTCGCTTGGGAGCGTCTGATGAATGCATCCTTCTCGACGCGCGCAGCCGTTTTCATGCTCGCCGTTCTCGCCGCGGGTTGCGCCGCACCGGCCAGCAATGGCGGCGCGCGCTCCGCGAGTGAAGACGCCGGCGTGCAGCGGTCGAGGGGGCCCAAGCGCCTCAATACGGCGATCCTCGGGGACCTGAACACCTTCAGCTACCTCATCAATCTCGGGATCGGCTCGATTCGCGGGGTGGACGAGGTAGAAAAGCTGGTCCACGCGGGGCTCAGCCAGGGAGATGGGCGTACCGGTGGAATGGCCGCGCGGTTGGCCGAGACAGTGCCGTCCCTCGAGAACGGCGGGTGGAAGGTGACGCCCGAGGGGCGAATGGAGACGACCTGGCGCATTCGAGACAACGCTCGCTGGCACGACGGCACCGCGCTCACGACGGGGGACTTGGTCTTCACGACGCTGACAGGGATGGATCGCGAGCTGCCCGCGTTCAGCAACCCGGGCTACAAGGCGATCGACCGCGTGGAAGCGCAGGACGATCGGACGATCCTGGTGACCTGGAAAGAGCCATACATCGAGGCGGACCGGATGTTCAGCCCCGAGTTCGCTATGCCGCTCCCGAAGCATCTGCTGGAATCGGCGTACCTCGACGACCGAGCAAATTTCACCCAGAACCTGTACTTCAGCGAGGGCTTCATCGGCGCGGGCCCCTTCCGCGTGAAGGAGTTCGTCCGCAGCAGCCACACCGTTCTCGCGGCGAACCCTGACTATGCGCTCGGCCGGCCGAAGCTGGACGAGATCGTCGTCCGCTTCATGTCGGACCCCAACACCGTCATCGCGAACGTCCTGGCGGGCGAAGTGCTTCTCACAATCGGCCGGGGCCTCTCGCTGGATCAGTCGATCCAGGTGACGGCGAGCTGGCGGGACGGGCGGATGGAATCGAAGCCGACGAACTGGGTTGCCCACCACCCGCAACACCTCACGCCAAACCCAGCGGTCATCGGCGATGCGCAATTCCGCAGGGCGCTCCTCTACGCCTTGGACCGCAAGGGTATGTCCGACGCGCTCCAGGAGGGGCAGGCGTCGATCGCTCACAGTCCGCTGGTCCCGACCGAGCCCGAGTACAAAGAGCTAGAGTCGCAGATCGTGCGCTTCGACTACGATCCGCGGCGCGCGGCGCAAATAATCGAAGGGCTTGGCTACTCGCGGGGTTCAGACGGCTTCTTCCTCGACGAGCGAGGCCAGCGGCTCACGATCGAGGGGAGGACCAACGCGGGCGACGATCTGAAGGACAAGCTGCTCTTCACCTCGGCAGACCTGTGGCAGCGGGCAGGCGTGACGGTCGAGACGTACATCGTCCCTCGCCAGGCGGCCAGCGACCGCGAGCTCCGCTCGACGTATCCAGGGTTCGACCTGGTTCGTCAGCCCTTCGACCCGCTGCGCTACCACACCGCCGAGGCCCCGCTCCCCTCGAATCGCTTCCAGGGCAACAACCGCGGCCGCTACATGAACGCGGAGCTGGATGCGATCGTCGATCGCTACTACGTCACCATCGCGCGCCCCGAGCGTCTTCGCGTCCTGGGCCAGATGCTGCACCACATAAGCGACCAGGCGGTCATCCTCGGCACCCTCTATGGACAGGAGCCGATCCTGATAAGCAACAAGCTCGTCAACGTCGCGGTGTCCCTGCCCCAGCGCGTAGTTGATACGTGGAACGCCGCGGAGTGGGACCTGAACGGCTAGGCCGGGAAGATTGTCCCAGCGAGACCTAGAGCCAGTAGGCGAACCCCATCCCACATCCTGTGCCGGCCGGCGTGCGGTAACACGGTATGTATTCCGCGAGCAGCATGTCCATTGGCTCCATCGCGCCGGCCATGGCAATCCAGTTGCGGTTTTCTGATGTGCCGAGCTTCATGCGGTCGGCAGGTAGGCCTCGGAGAGTGCTGCTGTCCTTGGTGAGCATGGCTCGCAGTGTTGCTTGATCAAGATCCTCGTCAATGATCACGTGACTCAAACCACCGGAGGCGATGATCGCCACCCGCGTGTCGGACTCCCATGACTCGATGGCTGACCGCAGGGCCCGCCCAAAATCGTAGCAGCGATCGGGAGGCGCGGCGTTCGGCATATAGAACGTGTTCAGCATCACGGGTACCATCGGCGTCATGCCGTCGGGGAGAAGGCGCCGGTAGATGAACGTGAACGCATGGCCGAGTCCGACGTCGGGATCGAGCCTACGAGACACCGAGATGTCGAACTCCGCGTCCGTGAGCGAACGGATCAGTTGGAACCCAAGCTCAGGACATGCGGGGTATTCCTTCGGACCATCAGTGAGTTGATGCCGCTCCGCGGCCTGATACGCCCTGGACATGCCGCCGAGCGCACGATCGCCGCCGCCCCGGCCCTCTCGGGTTCCCATCGGAAGGCTGTCGCCATAATAGACACAGAACATCGGCATGTTGTCGTCGTGGAACTGCTCGTGTTGGTCATCGCCGAGGGCGACAACGACGTCCACGGAAGCTTGACGCAACACAGCAGCGAGCCCGTCAAGGGCCTTCTGACAGGCGTCGTCGTGCTGTTGCATGCGCTCGGGTGTCAGCTCTTCTGCGATGCCTGGCTTCGCGCTACTCAGCAATGCCTCGTAGTCGAGACGCGGATCCGTGCGGTCCTTCTCGAGAAAGACGGATGGCCACGAACTGGCCGGGACGTTGAGCTGAGGGGTGTGAGAGGTGGCGACTCCGAGAACGACCTTTGCCATCTCAAGCGCTCCCCACCAGGACCGCGGCTTCACCTTGGATCGCGCGCTCCCAGCTCTTGCGCCAGTCGGCTGTGGAAGGGAGGACGAGATCAACCGCGCCGAGCAACGGGTACCGGTTTTCCTCCGGCCTGCGAGCCACGCCCGGCGCTTCTCTTCCAATCTGCACGTCGAGGATCGCCTTCAAGAGGCGGAACCGTGCCATCACGATGGCCTTGTCGCTCGCCCCGAGGTGCTCGGTTGCGCGCTCCTGAATCGGTCCCATCGTTTCCGTAGCGCAGGCATCGTGAGCGACAAACGACGTTCCGATGCCTGCGAAGGAGCGGTCCTTCATCTCCTCGCGGTTCTGGAGGTAGCGGTTTGTTGGTCTGCGAACGAGACGGTAATCGGCCGTGATCTCCCGTCCGCCGGCAAAGGATGGTTTGTCTAGAGGCTCGGCGCGATTGAAAGTGAAGGTGTATTTCCAATGCGTCGTGTCGTCGATCGGCACGTGCCAGTTGACGCTGTAGCCGTCCCCTTTCCCACTGCCAGGGAACGCCGCGAGGTTGGGAAAGATGAAGTTCGAGATTCGGACGTATTGCCGGTCATCACCGGCCCGCCGCACCGCGAAAATCCGGAGCCCAAAGTCGGTCTCCTCGACCTCCAACTCGGGGGCGGGGTCGCGCCCGAACAGCGTATTGGACGAATTGCGGCTTCCCAGCACAGCATCAGAACGGGCCCAGCCGTTTCCTTCTCGGTACATCCGGTGAAGGAAGGACAGGTGCCCCGGGTCAATGTTGCCCTCGTTACCCTGGAGGTAGTTGCATTCGTGCAGCGCCTTGGTGGCATAGCTCCGATCTGGAGGCGCCGTGAGGAATTCGTATGCCGGTAGCAGCGGCGGTTCGCCGGGACCAAGGTACGCAAAGATCACGCCTGCCGCTTCCTGAACCGGATAGGCAGTGGTGTGAATCCGCTGGTGGAAGGTGCTACCCGCCGGCTCTCCTGGCTGCTCGAGGCAGTTGCCGTCACGATCGAACAGCCATCCATGGTAGATGCACCGTAGTCCGCCGTCCTCCAGCCGCCCGTAGCTCATGTCCGCGCCACGGTGCGGACAGTGGAGACCTATCATTCCGACTCGACCGTCGTCATCGCGAAACAATACGATCTCTTCGCCGAGCAACCGGATCGGAATGGGCGCGCCGCCAACCGGTAGCTCCTCGGAGAGTGCAGCCGGTTGCCAATACCGGCGGAACAATTCTCCGCCGGGCGTGCCGGGCCCCGTGTGGGTCAGCAGGTCGTTCTGTTCGGTTGTCAGCATTTCAGCCTCCCGCGCGAAGTGCCTGGGCAGTCCTTCCCCAGAACCCGAACGGAGGAGCAGCTCGACCACCCAGCATAGGGAGAGAATAGGATCACTGCACCAGCGGTCACCCCGACTGCGAGGGTGGTTGTTCCTATCGCAATGGGGAGGCCAAAGGCCTACCCGAGCGGGTAGTGCGGCGAGGCCGTGATCCGATTTCGATTTACTTACGTCGGGGACAGGCGCTCTCGGGCGAGATCGCGACAGAAGAGGCGACAGACCCACCCAATCGGCAATTTTGGGACTACCCGCCGGCGCTGGGCGCCAAACACAATCCTCCCGCAACATTGAGAAGTACGGTCGAGGATCAACACACCCGCATTTGTGGAAAGAGGACAGTAGAGTCTCGAATAAACCAACGTGGTCGCTAACACTCTTGAACGACCGAAGGAAGGAGGTGCACACATGACAGCGTCAGCACCGACCCCGGGTGGAGATGGGACCCGCCGACTGGCCAACTCCCTGATCAATGAGGGGGACCGGGGCAACCTGTATCTGATTGGGCTGGGCGTGCTCGCCGCGATTGGCGGCTTCCTGTTCCTCATCAGCGCACCGATGCAAGCGCTGTTGGGTGACAGCGCGTGGGCCGCCGTGTCCGGCCTGCACGGACTCGCCGCCGGCGTGTTCATGATTGGCGTAACCGTCGGTGGGTACCAGGCGTACCGTCTGTACCGTGGCAGCGCGCTCAACATCGGCGAGATGCAGATCGGCGCCACGGTCACGGCGGTGGCGGCAACGATCACGATTCTGTTCGGGAACTGGATCTACATCGCCTACCGGGCCACGTCCGGACCGCGCACGTACTTCCTGGAAAACATGCCGGCGATCCACGAGATCTTCTTCGAGTTCAAGGAGTTCATGGCCCTTTTCACGCTGCCCATCGCCGTCAGTGTGGCCTTCGTGATCTGGTACTACGGTGACCAGTTGCGCCAGCGCCCGGCGTTGCGGAACCTCGTCGCCCTGGGACTGGCGCTGGTGTTTTTCTACTTCATGGTCACGTTTGGCCTCGGCGCGGCCATCACGAAGCTGCGCGCCGTGTAGATGCGAGCAGACCCCTGATGGTAAAGACTACCGCGCCAGGATGAAATGAAAGGAGTGACAGCCATGGCAGCAACTGCTCCGGTCGAGGGCACGAACGTTCCCGTTGACGAGCTCAAGCCGACTGGCCCGGCCGCGGCGGCGTTCCTGTCCGGCGCCCTCGGCCTGCTGGCCGTAGGGATCTCCCACTGGGCCGGCGAGGTGGCGCCTGGGATCAAAGCGGCGCTGCAGAACCTGGGCAACCTGTGGATCCCTGGCGCGCAGGGCATCGGCCCCTACTCCGGTAAGGAGACGGTCGGACTGGTGGTCTGGCTGGTCTCGTGGGCCGTCTTGCATTACGCCTTGAGGAAGAAGCAGGTGGACCTGGGCGCCTACGGCATCGCCTTCCTGGTGGTCATCGGCCTGGCCACGACCATCATTTGGCCTCCGGTGACCCACTTCCTCCTCGGCAAGGGCTAGGGTTGCCGCACGGAGAGGCGCTTGATTGGCCCACCGGTTGGAGGTGTCCCCGTTGCGGCGCCGAGGTGAACGGGAATTGCGGGCCTTCGGCGGTACCTTAACCGTACCTGGTACCACTGCAACGCTTGTTCTTGGGTCGTCGTCACCCTTCTGCCTTCCGAGCGAGCGGCGGTCAACCATCGGCGCATTGGGGCAAGGCCAGAAGGTCATCGGTCCAGCCTTGGTCCGCTCGGCAACGGACATAGCGGCTCAGCGCCCCAGGGACCACTGCGATCTCAACACGTCGCCCGGATGCCATCATGTAGAAGGCGTGCTCCCCAGCATCGATCGCACCAACCACATCGTCCTTGGACCACAGCCACTCGGGGCCCCCCAGGTGTGTCACGCCTACATGCGTACCCGATCGGACGTCTCTACGGATACACGTAACGAGGAACTCAACCATCGCAGTGCCGCCTTTTGGTGGACCGGTCTTCAGAGTCTCATTCAGGGAGAAGGACCTCATCCGCGGCCACCTTCAACTCAATCAAACTTGCGGCGTGGCGAACCGCGGGCGAAATGCCTCTTGCATCAGCATCGGCGGGCTCCGTAGCCAGGCTGGCCGAGCTTCCTCCCGCTTTGGCAGGGGCAGGCTTGGACTGCGCATAGCATGGCGGCCGACACGGAATGGAGGCCACGTCCCGTTGGGTAGCATCTGCTCCTACCCGTCGGCGTGGGAGCGTGTGGTCGCTATCCGTGGTGCAGTTAGCGGGAGGCTCGAGGGAAGCGCGAACGGAGCGCGTTCTCCGTCGCGTGCATGAGGTCGGCTTCCTGGAACCCGAATACTTCCGCGGCGAGGCGGTATTCGGACTCGATGGTGCACTGAAAGGCGCCGGGGTCGTCGGAGTTGATGCTGAAATTTAGACCGAGATCCAGAGCCATTCTGAGCGGGTGATCCTCGGTTCTCTCGAACACGCCCGATCTGACATTGCTCGTAGGGCATAGCTCGAGGTGTATCTGCTGCTCTCTGAACAGGCTCACGAGCGATGGATCCTTGAAAATCGCCACACCGTGTCCGATGCGGCTGGGGTGGGCGTGTTCCATCGCCTCGCGAACCGATTCGGGTCCAGCCCATTCGCCGGCGTGGACCGTGATACCGACACCGGCCTCGCTCAAACGGTTCAGAGTTCGTCGAAATGGGAGTAGCGGGTAGCCCAGGTCGGCGCCGATCCAATCAACTCCAGACAGCACGCCCGCCTGGTGCAGGCGTAACAGGGGTTCTGCCAGCTCTTCGGCGTACTCCGGCGAGCCGCTGGTATTCAAACTGTTGACCAGGCCTATCTCGATTCCGTCGACCGAATCGGCGAGGTGTCGGAGCGCGCGGCCTCGCTCGACAAATTCCTCGGTTCGACCCTCGAATCCCTGGGTGCCGATCATGATCTCGGCGTAGACGACGTTCTGCGCCTTAAGCCGCTCGATGTGCAGCGCAAAGAAGAGCTTCATCAGCTCGAAGTCTGCCCGGACTGCACGGGCGATCGTGTGCCATCGGACGAAGTCTTCATAGGAAACGACCGGGTATGCGGCTTCTAGCTCTTCAGGTGTGATCGGAATCCGATAACCGCGTTCCACTGCTGTTCGGAGCATGGCCGGATCGAAAGCACCGCCGAGGTGGCAGTGCAGCTCGGCCTTGGCGAGGTTGTGCAGGGCGTGTTTGGTGATAGACATCGCCACATTTCATGCCGAGTGGCAGAATCTTTGCTGATGGAACGTGTCCTCGTCATGGGTCCACCCGGCTCGGGCAAATCCACGCTTGCGCGTCAGCTTGGCAAGCGATTGTCCATTGACGTCGTGCACCTTGATGCGCTGCACTTTCTACCGGGCTGGGTCGAGGTCGAACCTGCTCATGAGGAAGCCCGTCTTCGGGACATTTGTGGCATGGACAGATGGATCATAGACGGCAACTATAGTCGCCTGCTGGACATTCGATTGCCGCGTGCAGACACTGTCATCCTGCTCGACTTCCCGCTGGCGCTTTGTTACTGGCGCGTCATGAGGCGCTGGGTCATCTACCGTGGCCAAGCTCGGCCCGACATGGCGCCGGGTTGCCCAGAGAAAATCGATTGGGAGTTCCTCAAGTGGATTTGGGGCTGGCCAAAGCGCAGTCGGCCAAGGGTTCTTCAGCGACTGGAGGCGGTTAGAAACGAAAAGCGCGTCATCATTCTCAAGCGCTCCGCGGACGTTGAGCGTCTGGTCAACTCCGTACCGAACTGGACCATCTGTTGAGATGGCAGATGTCCTCCCATTTCAATGGTCTTTGGCGACAGCCGGACTTCCTCAAGCTCTGGGCCGGAACGACGATCGCCGACGTCGGCACACAGGTTACGGTGGTGGCGCTTCCTCTCACCGCCGTCCTGGTGTTGGGAGCCGGTCCGATGGACATGGGCCTGCTGGCGGCGACTGGTGGCGTTCCATCGCTCGTCTTCGGCGTCTTCGCCGGTGCCTGGGCCGACCGTCTCCCGCGTCGGCCCGTCATCATTGCGACCGCTACCATCGTGGGTCTGCTTCTAGGTTCGATCCCCGTAGCGTCCATCGCGGGTGTCCTTCGCATCGAGTGGCTCTACGCTGTCGAGTTTCTTGCGGGATTGGCAGGGGTCCTAGCTGGAGCAGCATATCAGGCCTACATTCCCACACTGGTAGACACCCCAGATCTTCACGAAGCCAACACGCGGCTCGAACAGAGCTTCTCCGTAGCCCGAACCATCGGGCCAGGACTGGGCGGCGCTCTGGTTCAATGGCTCACCGCCCCCATCGCCATCGCCGTGGACGCCGTGTCCTATTTCGTTGCGGATCTCTTGCTCCTGTGGATCAGGCATCCCGAGCCACCAGTTACTCGTCCCCAAGGGCGCGAAGCGAACATTTGGCGAGAGATGAAGGAGGGGCTGCAGTTCACGTTGGCGGATCCGGTTCTGCGCTCACTCACCACAGCCGTCGCGAGTGCGACCCTGTTCAACAGCGCGTTCTTTGCCCTCTATATTCTCTATTTGAGCCGAACGCTGGAGATACCCCCGGTGCTGCTCGGGGTCGTTCTCGGTGTAGCAGGGCCATCTGCGCTCGTGGGTTCGCTACTGATTGGCCCGCTCAACCGCACCTTCGGCGTTGGGCGCTGCCTGCTTCTATGCATCGGCGTGGCGGCGATTGGTCGGCTCATCGTCCCGCTCGCGACAGGGCCCATGATGGTGATCGTCGTGCTCTTGATCATCGGCGAGGTAGGGCGCGCATTCTTCAACGCCAACTTCGGGGTGACATTCCGCACGCTCCAGCAGACCCGAACGCCACCTGAGCTCCGCGGGCGTGTGAGCGCCACGATGAATACGATGTCCCGCGGATTTTGGCCTCTGGGATCGCTCGCCGGCGGCGTGCTCGGGGAGTACGTTGGTATTCCGACGACGATGGTGCTCAGCGTCATCGGCGCGGCTGCGATTGGCCTGTGGGTGCTCTGGCCGCTGCGGACTATGGATGAGCTTCCACTGTCGAGGGAAGGGCCAGCATGACGCTTCCCTTAGGTCCTCAAATATCCACCTCGCATCATCGCAAGCCATCCGAAAAACTCCTTGCGAGCTCTTGTCGATTTCGCGTCTCCTCGTTCGACGTTTTAGTAGAGCACGGTTTCGAGGGTTGACCCCCCCAAAGCTGGTTCGAGAAAACGAGCGAGAGGAGATCCGATCATGGCGAAGCACACCAAGAGTTCGTGGAAGACAAGCGTTCCGTTGTGGACCGTCCAGGGGTTGTTGGCGTTACTGTTTCTCTTCGCGGGCGGCGTGAAGCTGGTTATGCCGATCGAGGAGATGACCGGGAGCGGGCCAGTTGAGCTACCGGGCCTGTTCCTGCGATTCATCGGTTTGGTCGAGGTGCTTGGCGCACTCGGTCTCGTCCTGCCGGGCATCACGCGCATTCGGCCCGGCCTGACCCCGCTCGCGGCCGCCGGCCTCGTGATCATCATGATTGGCGCCACTGGCATCACGTTGATGGGCGGCGACATCGCCCCCGCGCTGTTTCCGCTGGTTGTGGGTCTGCTCTGCGCCTTCGTGGCATACGGTCGGTGGCGGCTGGCTCCGCAGCGCCGAGCGTCCTACCCGATGGTTCTCGCTGGATCGAGAATCTGATCAACCAGCTCGATTTCCACAGGGGCAGGCCTCTCGGGGCCTGCCCTTCTTCTCGTTCATTTCGCTCTTCTCGTTCGTTTGGCTGCGGTTCCGATAGGTCAAGGTTTGAACCTGACGGCACGGTACGGTGATCCCTGGAGCAGCTCACGGCCGGGTTGGGCCAGTCCCCAGCGCATGCTGGCTTGCCGCGGGGTCGTTCACTTACCATCCGGGCATGATGCAGGCCTCGTTCAAACCTCAAGCCACTGCGCTCCTCGTCTACCACTTCACCGAGTTCCACACGCGGCCCGGGAGCGCGGGGTACGAGCAACCGATGGTCGATGCGCTGCCCGCGTGCGCTCACCTGCTGGACCGGTGCCGGGCCGCGGGGGTCCTGATCGCGTACGTGATCTCGGAGACGCCGCGCGACGCCTCGATCGGAGACGACATCAGCTCCGCGATAGCTCCGCAGGCGGACGACGTGGTCATTCGGCAGTCGGGGAGTGACGGGGCAAGCGGCGGGGCGTTTGCCACGCCCGCCTTTGCGGACTTGCTGCGAGAGCGCGGGCGAGACACGCTCCTCATCACGGGGATCGCCGTCGATCGTGGACTCAACGACACGGCTCGTCGGGCCAGGGGCTACGGCTGCCGACCCATCATGGTGCGGGGCGCCTGCTTCGCGCAGGACATCAACGAATCTCCAGTGGGTCCCGCCTCGAAAGAAGATATCGAGCGCGTGCACCTCGCCGCCCTCTACCGTCAGGGGATTGGGATCATGACCGTCGACGAGGTGCTCGCTGTCCTGGCTGCACGGGCCTAGGCGACCGCTGGGTTGATCGGCCGGCCCGTCCGCGGGTATTTGCGAACCACGTCGACGTAGTTCTCGAAGAAGGTGTCGACGGGCCGATGGTTCGGGTCCCGAATCACGCCCAACGGATCGTCGCCCCGCTCGACGATCTCCATCTCGCGCAGGAGCATCGATCGCAGCAACATCACGCCGCGGTCGGATGTCCCGAGGCGTTCCGTCGTTCGGTCGAGAATCGGGCCCTGGGTCTCCAGCGCCATGAGGTCTTGGAAGCGCAGCTTGTCCATCCGATACGTGGCCTCGGGATGCACAGCGTCCAACGGTCGCTTGGCCTCTTCCGCCACGTCGGCCACGAGAAACTCGATGGGTCTCTCGGATCCATTCGCGATCGCGTTGCCCGGGGGGCTGTCCGGGCCATCGGGGGCATCGACGAAGATGTTCAAGAGCCTCGTGTGCGTGTCGTCGACCGGGACCTTCACGGCGAAAAAGTTGTAGATGCGGATCGTCGTGGGGAAGACGATGAAGTTGGTCATGTCGTAGCCGTTCCTGCGGATCTCCCGTCTGCTGATTCCGAACGGGGCTTCGCAGTAGTCGAGCGACACCAACTGGTCGATCTGGCCGCGCGTCGTGTTCATCGTCGGATCGCCGCGCCGCTTCTCCATGTTCGAGCCCACATCCTGGTGCAGGATGAACGCGTGGACCTGATCCACGTTCTGCTCGACAACCTGGAGCCAGTTGCAATCCAGCGGAGCCACCTCCTGCACCGTTTTCACGGGATAGCCGTCGAAACAGTCGTATCGTGGGAGGGCAGGCGCGGGCAGGGGGCCGAGGTATGTCCAGTACAGTCCGCAGTACTCGCGAACTGGATACGCCCGCTGCTTGACGGTCAGGTGGAACTTGCTGTCGGAGGGCTCAGCGGGCGTCTCGAGGCAATTGCCGTTCACGTCGTAGAGCCAGCCGTGATAGGCGCACGAGATGCCGCGCTCCTCGACACGTCCGTACAAAAGCGATGCGCCACGGTGTGAGCAATGGTCCGCCAGGAGTCCGACCGAGCCGCTTCGATCGCGGAACAGGACCAGGTCTTCACCCAGGATGCGCAGGTGCTTCGTCGGCGCAGCATCGGTCAGCTCCGGCAGTAGTGCAATCGGATGCCAGTACCGACGAAGCAGCTCTCCGCCTGGTGTCCCCGGGCCAACGCGAGTCAGGCGTTCGTTTTCCTCCGCGGTCAGCATCGGAGCCTCCATGACGTCTTCTGCTACAGGACGGGTTGGTTTTGCTCTACACTCGGCCAGGTCTTTCGGGCCGAGTGTAGCGGAAACGCTGGGTCCGTACCATTGCATCGATGTGGCCGGGTGCGCCGATTTCTCGATCAGCGCGCTGGCTTGGAGGCACGCACGAATGGTCAAGACACGGGCTTGGCGTCTGTCGCTCATCGCGGCCTCGATCACCGTCGCGTTGTTTGCGTGTGCACCGGCGCAGCCGGCAAATCCGAGAGCGGTGGACGTGTTCCAGCCTTCCGCGCGCTCGGGCGGCACCCTCAGGCTTGCGTGGAAGGTGGAGCCGGAGACCCTCGCACCGAAGTTCGTGGGTGGTGTCGGCACCGCGGAGTACCAGAATCTGTTCTCCTCGTCGCTTGCGTACCTGGACTTGGCCGGCGTGTCTCATCCCGTCCTCGCAGCGGAGATCCCCACGCAAGCGAACGGGGGCTGGGTCGTCAATGCCGACGGTACGATGGTAACCACGTATCGCCTGCGCCCCAATCTGAAATGGCACGATGGCGCGGCGCTCACCGCGCACGATTTCGTCTTCGCATTCGAGGTTTACACTGACAAAGAGCTGCCTGTGCTCAAGAAGAGCCCCGAGACGTTGATGGAGCGCGTCGAGGCATCGGACGAATCCACGCTGGTCATTCGATGGAAGGAGCCGTACGTCAACGCCAACGTCCTGGGCTTCGAGCAGCTGGTGCCGTTGCCCCGCCAGACCCTGGAGGCAAAGTACCGGACCAACAAGACCAACTTCGCCAGCGGCCCTGAGTGGACCATGGCCTACGTTGCCGCCGGTCCCTTCAAAGTCGAGCGGTGGACGCCGGGCGTCGGAGTCCTGGCGACGGCAAACATGGATTTCGCATTGGGCCCACCGAAGCTCGACGCGATCGACCTTCGATTCATCCCGGACTCGAACGCCCAGTTGGCGAACCTCCTCTCGGGTGAGGTGGACATGGTCAACTCGCCAGGGGTGTATGCCGGCGAAGCGGTGACTGCCAGAGATCTCTGGGGCGCTGGTGAGGGCTACATCAAGACCTGGAGCACGGGAGCCCCGTTCGTCGACTGGCAGTTCCGCGAGACGGCCAACTGGCAGCGGGCCATGACCGATATTCGCGTCAGGCAGGCCTTGCTCCACGCGATCGACCGCGAAGGGATCAACGAGGCGATGAATCTCGGATTCGCGCCGCTTGCCTACGCGTTCATCTCGCCCGAAGACCCGCTCTACTCGGAGGTCGACCGCGCGATCACGAAGTACAGCTACGATCCGAACCGTGCCGCCGCGCTGCTTGCCGAGGCTGGGTGGCAGCGCCAGTCAACGAGCGGGATGGTGACGAACTCGGCCGGGCAGGCACTCGACACCGAGCTGCGTGCCACACCCAGCATGGGGCGAGCGGCGACGATCATCGCCGACAACTGGAAAGCGACAGGCGCCAACTCGGCGTTGCTCATCGAGACCCAGGCGCAGTCGCGCGACCTCGAGTACGCGGCGAACTTCAACGCCGCTCGTCTAAACAGTCGCCCACTCGGGCCGGACTACTTCATTTGGACCGGCAAAGAGCTCTCCACTGCCGAGAATCGCTGGAGTGGACTCAACGTGGGCAGCTTTCTCGACTCAGAGGTCGACCGGCTGCAGGGCCTCCGTCAAACATCGCTCGACGAGCGAGAGCGGTGGCAGTCAACAGTCGCGCTGCTAAAGCGAATGACCGAGGTGGCTGGCCCATCGCCATTCCTGTACCAAGCCGAGGTCATCGTGGCTCGCGACTACGTCCGTGGTCCCGTTGGCCGCGCCGGACAGGCCGGCGTTACCTGGAACGTTCACGAGTGGGAAGTGACCCGCTAGGCCTCGCCTTGCCGTATGGGACGTCGAAGACCTCGTGGCGCTCGTCAAAGACTTCTTCACGCGGCTTGGTGGTAGGGAGCTCGGCCCCGCGGGGGCGGGCGCCGCCGCCTAGGTCGCGCTGCGAGGTCATCGATTCGAGCTCGATGCAGGTGTTGGCGGCGGGGTCCCAGACCAGGCCGAGGGGGTCGCCGCCCTGCTGAACGATGTCGATCTGCTGCTTGATAAGGTCACGGACGATGGCGATGCCGCGGTCGGAGTAGCCCAGCCGCTCGTTCGATCGATCGAAGATCGCGCCCTGGGTCTCCCAGGCCATCTTGTCTTGGCTGAAGAACGAGTCCATCTTGTACTCGCCGTTCGGGTGCACCTGGGGTGGCGCGTATTGGAGCTTGGGCTCGGCATCGCCGATCTCTTTCCCGTCGGGATCCGGGTCGTAGTAGACGATGAAGATCTCGGTGTGCGTGTCGTCGATGGGCGTCCGCCAGTGCATGCTGCTGAAGATATCGGACTGGCGCAGCATCGTCGGCAGCATCACCAGGTTTCCCCAACCGCCGCCAGCGTGCTCCCCCTCGTAGTCCCAGCTCTTGATGAGGCCCCACTCACACTGCTGGAATCCGTAGCGGACGAATGGACGTCCGAGATAGTTCGACGCCATCTCGGGTCGGCCCATGAGCTTGAGGGTGTGGGCATGCAGGAAGTACGTGTGGACGAAGTCCGCGGTGTTTTCGAGTGCCTGGAGCCAGTTGCAGTTCAGCGTCTCGACCCGCTCGACGCGTCGCCGGCCGTGCTTCCACACCAGAATGTCCCAGTTCGGGAGCAACGGCTTCTTCTCGGGCGGGCCCATGTACGCGAAGAGTAGCCCGCCGAGCTCCTCGACTGGGTAAGCTGGGTGACGGAGAGTGTGGCGCATCAGCGACTGGGCGGGCTCGAAGGGCTGCTCGACACAGTGGCCGCTGGAGTCGTAGAGCCACCCGTGATAGGGACAGCGGAGGCACTCGCCTTCGAGAAAGCCGTAATAGAGGGAGGTGCCTCGGTGGGAGCAATGCTCGGCCAGGAGGCCGAAGCGGCCAGACTCGGTGCGGTAGAGGACGAGCTCCTCGCCGAGGATCTTGACTCTTTTTCGGGGATGCTCGGGTGTCAGCTCTGCCGCCGCAGCAACGGGATGCCAGTACCGTCGGTGCCACTCACCGCCCGGCGTCCCTGGTCCGACCTGGGTCAACAGCTCGTTCTCTTGCTGGGTCAGCATGTCAAGCCTCCCTCTGCAGCCCCGCGGCTGAACCGAAGCTCCCGCCTATTCTCCGTCCTCGCCCATCTGTCCCAAAACGCGTTCGCTCAAACTCGGGCGTTCGCCCCGCGGATGGGATAACCTGGGAGCGAGCAGTGCTATCATACCGCCGCCTGATCCACGTAGGAGCTAGGCTTGGCGCTGGCGTCCTCGTTCGATCAGGGGTGAGGGAAGCGGCCCCCACATGTACGATCTCCGGCGGCGACTCATCGGGCCCAACAGGGCTCTACTCACACTCCTGGCACTCGGCATAGGCCTCTCCGCATGCGGCGCTCCCCAGCGATCTGAAACCGCTTCTTCCGCTCGCCAGCCCACCCAGGCCGTCCGAACACTGGTCGCCGCCATTCGCGTCGAGCCACGCTTCATTACATCCAAGTCGTTGATCCAGACGGGGTTCTCTCTCGAGGCGACTACCACACTCTTCAACGCGGGCCTCGCGCAGGTGGACGACCAGGGCAATCCTCGTCCCTATCTCGCGGAGTCGCTTCCCCATCTCAATACAGACGACTGGAAGTTCATGCCCGATGGCCGAATGGAGACCACCTACCGCCTCCGGCCCAACCTCACCTGGCACGACGGCACGCCACTGACGGCTGAGGACTTCGTGCTCGCCGCGCGCGTGTACAAGAGTCCCGAGTTGGGCGGCGGCAGCACATCACCTCAGGACCGCATCGACGAGATCTTGGCCTTGGATGCGCGAACGGTATTGATCAGGTGGCTGAGCCCCTACCCGAAGGCGGGCGAGCTCGAAGCGACCGACTTCCCGCCGCTCCCCCGGCACGTCCTCGAGCCGCACCTCGGGCTCGACGCCGATGCCTTTACGGCGCTGCCCTTCTGGACCACCGAGCACGTGGGCGCTGGTCCCTTCCGCATCGTTCGATGGGAGCCGGGCGCCTTCATCGAGGCCGAGGCCTTTGCCGGCCACGCGCTGGGTCGCCCGAAGATCGACCGCCTCAGCGTTCCGTTCATCGTGGACGAGAATGCCGCGCTTGCTGGTCTTCTCTCCAGCACCGTGGACGTCACCTTGGACGAGGCGATCCGCCTCCAGCAGGCAACGGTCGTGCGACGCGAGTGGGAGCAGAACAAGGGCGGGACGGTGCTCGTCATCCCCGGTCTTTGGCGATTCACGCAGGTCCAGCTCAATCCGGAGCGGGTGAATCCGCGCTCGCTCCTGGACGTCCGCGTCAGGAAGGCGTTGGCCCACGGCATCGATAAACAGGCCGTCAACGAGGGTGTGTACGACGGGGAGGCGATCTTGTCCGACTCGGCGATCCCGCCCAACGTCAGCTATTACGCGGCCGTCGATCGCGCGGTGGTGAAGTATCCCTTCGACCCAGCGCGGAGCGAGCAGCTCATGGCGGAGGCAGGCTTCGTCAAGGGGCCAGATGGCTTCTTCGTGGGTCCTGACGGTCGGTTCGTCGCCGACTCATGGGTCTTCCAAAGCGCACAGAACGAGGCGCAGGGAACGGTGATGGCCTCGATCTGGCGGACGGTCGGCTTCGACATCCACGAGGTCGTTCAGCCCGCCGCCATGACTCGCGATGCACAGGCACGGTCACTCTTCCCGGCCCTGTCGTCGACCGGCGGCTTGCTGGGCGAGGAGGCGCTCGCGACCATGGGAACACGCGGTACGCCTCGGGCGACCAACCGCTGGTTCGGGACGAACCGTGGATCCTGGTCTAACGCCGACTTCGATCGCCTCGCCGACGCGTTCCAGACCACCCTCGATCGCAACGAGCGAATCCAGCAGGTCGTGCAGCTGGTCCGCGTCTTCAGCGAGGAGCTTCCCTCGATCGCCCTCAACTTCAATCCACAGGTGACGGCGTTTCGTTCGCTTCTGACGGGCCCCAAGGTGGTTGCGCCCGGTGTAGCCATAACCTGGAACGTGCACGAGTGGGAGATGCGGTAGCTACCGGAGCTGCCATTCGTGGACGTTCCACGCTGTGAGCGTCGTGCTCACGAAAGGCGCTGGTCCTGTCAGCGCGGACGTGTGGGCAACGACGCTGGGATAGAACAGCATCGAGAGCGCGCCGACCTGGTCCATGAAGTTCGCCGCCATCTGCGCCGCGAGCCGGCTGCGCTCCGATCGTTCGAGAGTCGTGTTGAAGGCCGCGAAGAGCCGGTCGTACTCGGGGCTATTCCAGCCTCCGCGGTTCATGCCGACCCAGCGGTTCTCTGCGGAGGGAATCGTGGTGCTCACGAAGTTCGGGAATGATTCCTTCTCTCCAAGGCCACCGCCGGCGCTGTACAGGCTCGGGAATTGGCTTCTGACCTCGCCGATGCGCTGCTGCGCCCGGGGGACCAGCACCTCGCGCGGGTCGAACCCCGCTCGACGCAGGGCGTCTCCCGTGATCGATACTTCCACCTGCGATTCGGGCGCACTATTGATTCTCAGCTCTACACTGAATTTCTCATCGGTGCCTCGCGCGTATACCCCATCCGTGCCTCGGACCCAGCCCGCCTCATTCATGAGCGCCTCTGCCCTTCGCACGTCGTGGGGATACTTCGGGACGATCCGCTCGGCTTCTGCGAAGGACGGAGCCGATGGCGGGATCATCGAGTCGGCGAACAACGCCCGGCCCTCGTAGACGCCAAAGTTCTGGGCATCACGGTCGATCGCGTGGAGCAGCGCGCGTCTGACGCGGACGTCTCCCATGGCTGCAGGGCTCGCGTACTCGGGGCGATGCTGGACCTCGGCGCGACGCCAGTAGCTGGGGATCATCATCACCACGCCGGCGCCGCGGGCGACCCAGTCCGGCTCCAGAAGGACTCCCTGTTTAACCTCGATGGTGACGCGCACGGTGAAGTCGATGTCCCCGGACAGCAGGCTCGCCATCACGGCGTTGGCGTCGGGCATGAACTTCACGGTGATGCGGCTGATCTTGGGCTTGCCCCACACGTGGCCGTCGAAGGCAGACGCGTCGAGGAACGCGCCCTGCTCCCAACGATCGAGGCGGAAGGGCCCGAGCCCGACGTATCCCGTGGTCCAGAAGAGGTTCCTCGCCAGCGTCACACTGGGATCGCGCTGGACGTCGTCTTCGAGGATGTGTCGGGGCAGCGCCTGGAAGTCGGCGGACCTGAGCTGACCTGCGTCTGGGTAGGGACCGCGCCAGGTGATTCGCACCGTTCGGTCGTCTGGCGCGGCGACCTCATCCATCTGGGCGAAGGGTGGAATGTCCGCCGCCCCCAGGTCCGGCAGCAGGTAGACGCGCCAAGCGAAGACGAAGTCGTCCGCGGACAGCGCGCGCCCGTCGTGCCACGTCAGGTTGGGCTTGAGCCGATAGGTTGTCTCCATGCGCCCGTCGGGGAAGACGCGCCAGCTATCCGTGTTGAGCTGAGGCACTGCCTCCGCGAGATAGGCGCGCGGCTCGCCTTTGTCGTCGTCGAGCACCAGGCCCGCGTTGAAAAGTCGCGGGGTATCGGTATTCCCGCCGCCGGGCACCCGGGCTGGGATGCGATCCGCCAGGTTTTCGGGCTCGGTACGGTCCGCTATGACGAGCGCTCGCGTCGAGATGGGAGCCGGGACGTCTCGGGAGGCTCCCGACGGGCTGGCGGCCGGACCTGTACCCGTGCTGCAGGCAAGCAGGAGCACGGTGGGCAGGACCCAGACGAGGGCGCCACGTCTCGGTCGGGCAGTCACCTCGCGCGCTCCTCGCCTGTCCGCCCTTACAGGTAGCCGCGCTCGCGCCAGAAGGCCTCGGCGGCCGGGTGGAGCGGGATGTCCAGCGGACCCTCGGCCGAGTCCTTGCACATCGTCGCAAGGGGCAGCGGGCCCTCGCCCTGCCAGGGCATGCGGTCCTTGCGGGCTTCGAGGGCCTCGCAGAACCAGCGCACCGTGTCGTTCGACACGTTTGCGTGGGTATAGATCGGCCAGCCGCTGAAATCCAACGATAGCGTGTCGGCGGGGAGCTTGGGGTAGTCCGCCTTCTTGAGCACGGAGCGTCGGAAGCCCATCGCCTCGAGCTTCTGGACGATGTCCTCTTCCAGGGGCAGGATGCGGAAACCCGCGTCCAGCGCGTGATTGACCCACGTGCCGACGGCCTCGTCGAACATCGCGTCGACGGTGCCGTTGCGGATCATGTCGAGCCGCGTGACCTTGATGTCCGCGCCCGAGGTCGAGACGCCGTTCGGGAGCCCGGGATCGAAGCGAACCTCGCCGCCCCAGGAGATGATGTCCTCGTAGGACATGCCGTAGGCCTTCAGCACCTCGCGTTCGAGAAAGTGGTTCGCGTGGTCGCGCTGGCCACGCAGCGTGACCTCCAGCGGGTACTTGCGCTCCCGAACGTGGTGGAGGGAAGTGATTCCCGTCTTCTCGCTGACGGCGAACGCAAAGGCGTCAAGGGAGGGAATGACGGCGATCGCGCGCAGCGGGATCGGCTCCTTGAAGGGGCCGGTTCCACGGAGCGCCAGGTTGAGGGGCGCCGCTGGGTTCACGATGGCAAGGTGAACCTCGCCCTTTGCGACGAGGTCGATTGCCTCGTGGCTATCGCTGCCGAACAGCGTCACGCCGGTTGCTTCTCCACCCTGCGGTCGGAGGGTGATCTTGGCTTGCTGGTAGGGCCACTCGTTGTCGTCCGCCAGGTACTCGCTCATCTCCAGGACGAGACGCGAGCGCGTGACGACGGGCCGAACAAAGCGACGCTTTTCCATGGGTCCAATCTCCGTTGATCGATGGATCGGCCGAGTATAGCCGCGGATCCCGGAGCCCACAAGCGATTTGACGGGACGGCGATCGGTCGTCGATGATGACGTGGCGTTCAGCAAGGGGAGGGCATCATGGCGGCGACTTCGTCAGAGGTCGTGCGAGTTCCCGCGAACCAGGGGCTCTCGGAGACGTTGATCCGTTATGGGGTCAAGTACGTCTTCGGGATGCGGATCATCCAGGAGGCCGATCCGGACGTTCTCATCCCGATCTGTATCCACCACGAGAACACCGCCACGCTGGCGGCCTACGCGTACTCGCGGATCAGCGGCAAAGTCGGCGTCGCAGGAATCAACCGCCCCGGCAACCCCAATGCGACGCTTGGTATGCACGAAGCGCTTCAGTCGTCTGGCGCAATGGTCGTCCTCATGGACGGTACTTCGCCGGCTCAGGCTGGGAAGCACTCCCTCTATGAGATGGATACGACCGCGATCGTCCGTGGCGTCTCGAAGGCGATCGTGGAAGCGCCGACGTTGGCTCAATACCCGGAGCGATTGCGCGAGGCTTTCCGCCTCGCCAGCACCGGTCGCCCGGGACCCGTCGTGCTGAACATGACCGCTGGCTTCCGTCGCGGCGAGACGAACGAGCCGGACGTCGAGGTCTTCGCAGAAGAGGCCTACGGCAGTCACCCTGGGTATCGGATCCCGCCCGACGTGCAATCGATCGAGCGCGCCGTCCAGATCTTGAAGTCAGCGCAGAAGCCCTGCATCGTCGCGGGCGGCGGCGTGAACCTCTCCCGCGCCTGGGACGAGCTGGCGGCGCTGGCCGAGCTGACCCAGTGCCCGGTGGCGACGACGATCTCCGGTAAGGGCGCATTCAGCGAGCGGAGCCCGCTGAGCGTTGGCGCCACGGGGACCGTCCAGGGCGGGAAGATGGGACGCGGCCGCGTGGCCGACCGCATGGTCAAGGATTCGGACGTCGTGCTGCTCATCGGCAGCCGGACCAACGAGATGGCGACGAGCTCCTGGTCCGTGCCCGATCCGGCTTCTACGATCATCCACATGGACGTCGATCCCGGCGAGATCGGGCGCAACTACCGCACCGCGGTCGGCATCGTAGCAGACGCGAAGCTCGGGATCGCCGCGCTTGCGGCGGCGCTTCGCGCTTCGGAATTCACGCCGAGGTCATCCCGAAACGAAGAGATCCGCCGTCTCCTGGATGAGTGGGAAGAGGACAACAACGTTTTCGCCGGGTCGGAGCAGGTCCCGATCCATCCCGCTCGCCTCGTCAACGAGATCTGCAAGCTGAGCGGCCCGAACACGCTGCTCGTGTCGGATGGGTCCAGTCCATTCATGTGGTCGAGCAGCCACTTCACGGTCGATGCTGGTCCGACGTTCCTGAGCCCGCGAGGCACGGGCGCGATCGGGACGGGATTGCCGATGGCAATTGGGGCAAAGCTCGCGGCGCCAGACAAGGACGTGATTTGTCTGGAGGGCGACGGCGGCATCACCTGCGGGCCCCTGGCCGAGCTCGAAACCCTCGCGCGGTGCAAGATCGGCGTAACGACCATCGTCTTCAACAATGGACTGCTCGGGCACGAGCGGTACAACATGTGGGGCCGCCAGGCGCAGTACATGGACTTCCTGCCTGGCGTCGACTTCGCGGCCGTCGCGCGGGGGCTCCTCTGCGAGGGAATTCGGGTGGAGCAGCCGAGCGAGCTGTGGCCAGCCATCGAGCGCGGCGTCAAGGCCGGTCGCGATGGGAAGCCGACACTCATCGACGTGGTGATCAACCCGACGCAGTACCTGCGCAACCAGGAAGGATTCAAGTAGGAGGGCCGTCATGGCTGATGTCGAGATCAACATTTCGGTGATGCCGTCGGTGCTCACTGTTCCGATCACCGAGGGCGAGGTGGCGCCAAAGGGCGTCAAGCTCGACATCGAGAAGCCCAAGAGCATCGACGACCTGACTCGGCGCATGCTCACGCTCGACTACGATCTCGGGGAGATGGCCATCTCCACCTTCATCGACGCGCGCAATCGCGGCGTTCGGGTGGTCGGGCTCCCGATCTTTACTTCTGGCCGGCGGTTCCTGCAGGCGGGGTTTCATTTCTCGAAGACGTCTGGCCTCGAGGACCTTTCTGAGATCAAGGGCCGGAACGTTGGCGTGCCGCAATACTGGATGTCGTCGTCCGTCTGGCAGCGCAGCATGCTGCAGCACGACTATGGTGTGGGAGCGACCGACGTTATCTGGGTGTCCTACCAGCCCGAGCGGGGTGATCTGAAGCCGCCGCCTGGCGTCGAGCTGCGGTTCGATCAGAGCGGCCGAGACGCCCGAGATCTGCTGCGGGCGAGCGAGATCGACGTGAGCCTCTCGACGGGCGGTGGGCCGATGGGGAGCCTCGACGACGTGGCGCGCCCCGTCTTCGCGGACAAGGCAGCGGCCGAGCGGGAGTACTTCCAACGCACGGGCACCTTTCCCATCCTGCACGTGACCGTGATGAAGGAAGACCTTGCCGAGAAAGAGCCGTGGATCGCCGGCGCGCTATGCGAGATGTATCAGCAGGCGAAGTCCCTGGCGCAATCGCGCGAGGAGCCGCACGATTCGGCCTCGCCCGGGTCTGGCGAGACGACGAACCAGATGCGCGCCGTGATGGGCGACGACCCCTGGGCGTTCGGCATCGGCAACAACCGTAAGGCGCTGGACGTTCTGGTCCAAGCCGCCCACGAGCAGGGAATGACGCGGCGCCAATTCGCGGTCGAGGAGCTCTTCGCGCGCGAGCTGCCGGACCGATTTAGGTAGGCACATTCAGGACGGAGATCCCTCCATGCTCACGCAAGAAGAGAACAACCGACTCACGCAGGTCGGTCCGGACACGCCGGCCGGGAACCTCTTGCGGCGGTATTGGCATCCCGTTGCAGCGGCTGGCGAGCTCACGGCTGATCGACCCAAGAAGCGCCTCAAGATCCTGGGCGAGGACCTCGTTCTGTATCGGACCGAGAGCGGCCAATACGGCCTTCTCGCAGAGCATTGCTCGCACCGCGGGACATCGCTCTACTACGGTTTCCTCGAAGGCGAGTACCTCCGGTGTCCGTACCATGGTTGGCTCTACGAGCCGAGCGGCCACTGCGTCGAGCAGCCGTTCGAGCCGGCCCAATCCCTCATGAAGCACACGCTTCGCCACGGCGCCCACCCCGTGGAAGAGCTGGGCGGGCTGCTCTTCGCGTACATGGGCCCGCCCGAGAAGAAGCCGCTCCTGCCGCGCTGGGACCTGCTTGCCTGGCCCGGCGCCACGCGGAAGATCACCGTCCAGCCTATCCTGAGCTGCAACTGGCTCCAGGCGGAGGAGAACTCGGCGGATGTGACCCACACATTCTTTCTTCACGGTCGCACGATGATCGAGAAAGGCCGTGCGCAGAGCACGTACCTCTTCGCACAGCCCTTCGCTCGATACGGGTTCCAGCCTTTCCCTTGGGGCGTCCTGAAGAGCTGGGAGTACGAGGGCGAGCTCGGAACGGCGGGCTGGGGCAACCTACTCGTCTTCCCGACGATGCTTCGTCAACACACAGCGCCTGGTTTCGCGGGCAAGCCCGAGCAGCTCGATGCGACCATGCATTGGCGCACGCCGGTCGACGATCACCAGACGCAGATCTTCCAGCTCCGCGTCAGTTGGTCGCTCGAGGCGGCCAAGGGGCCGACCCCCGAGCCCGAGCTGTCCTACGCGAACACGTGGTTCGGCCCCGACGGCGAATACCACATGGACTCATTCGAGAGTCAGGACGGAATGGCCTGGGAGACGCAGGGCGCGATCGCCAATCGGGGCGGCGAGCACCTCGGCGCATCGGACCGCGGCATCGTGATGTTCCGCGAGATGCTGTCCGAGCAGATCGACGTCGTGGAGCGCGGCGGCGACCCGATTGCGCTCGTGTGGAACGACGCCGACAACGAGGCGATCGACCTCGAAGTCTGGCTCTCGCAGCGGGGGTTCTCGGCGCTCGCATCGCAAGACGAGCCCGTGCGCCGCAAGACGCGCGAAGAGGTCATGGACAACCGACACGAGGTATTCGAGGTGCCGTACGGCGCCGCGCGCCCACACTCTGGAGGTCAGAAAGCCTAGGCCCGCGGCCGCCCGGCGACAGCTATGGAAATCCCTACACACAGCGATATCCCCGCGCGACCCAGGCTGCGTCCCGTCGACGCATTTCCCACGGAGCTTCAAGGAAAGCAGGCAATTGCGCTGCGCGATCCGTCGAACATGAGCGACGCGGTGCTCGCTTTCACCGTCGATGCTATCTCGATCCTGCAGGCGCTGGACGGCGCGCACACTATCCTCGACATCCAGGCGGCGGAGACGAAGCGCCGGGGTCGACTCGTCTTGCGCGCGGAGATCGAGGAGCTTGTGCGGACCCTGGATGAGCAGCTCTTCCTGTTCGGCCCACGATTCGACGCGGCACGTGCAGCGATGACCGACGCCTTTCGTCAGAATCCGATCCGCCCGGCGTACCACGCGGGTAGCGCCTACCCCGAGGACCCAGAGAGTCTGAGGGAATGGATGGATGGCTTCTTCCTGCACTCGGAAGGCCCGGGAGCGATCGAAGAGAACCATCCTCGGCAAGAGATCGCGGGCATCCTGGCGCCGCACATCGATTTCCGGCGCGGAGGATCCGTCTACGCCTGGGCCTATCGCGCCCTGGCTGAGGCCGAGCCCGCCGACCTCTACATTGTGCTCGGGGTGCCGCACCAAGGGATCGATGGACCCGCGGCCGCGACGTTGAAGGCGTACGACACACCCTTCGGTCCGCTCGAAGTCGACCACGATTTCGTCGAGGCGCTCGGCCGTCGTTCCCGTCAGGACCTCTTGGCTGAAGAGCTCGGCCACCGAACCGAGCACTCGATCGAGTTCGAGACAGTCTTCCTCCGCTACCTTTTCGGCGGACGTCGCGAGATCCGCATGGTGCCGATCCTGCTCAGCTTCGTCCACGAGTCGATGCACGTCGGCAGAAATCCGTGGGAAGACCTCGAAGCGCGACGGTTCGTGGAGGCGCTCGGCGAGACGATCTCCGCCTACCCAGGCAAGGTCTGTATCGTCGGCGGTGTGGACCTCGCGCACGTCGGCCCGCAGTTTGGCGACCCATCGCCCGTCACCGGCGAGATGCTTGGTTGGCTCGAGTCCGAGGATCGCGCGATGCTGTCCGCGATCGAGTCCGGTGAGGCAGACGCCTTCTACGCATCGATAGCAAAGGACATGGACCGCCGACGCGTCTGCGGCCTCACGCCGATCTACACCTTCATGCAGGTGCTACAAAAAGAGGGCAAGCTCCTCAAATACGGCCAAGCCCCTGACCCGAACGGCACCGTCACCTTCGCCAGCGTCGCCTTCTAGCCGTCTTTAGACTCGGCGCCAGTCGTACACTGTGAACGGAGCGGCTGTTGAGTGGGAACGATAGGGTTCTCGCCGACGTCCTCAGCGGAAGATCCGATGCCAATATCCGCTTCGATGATCTGTGCCAACTCCTTCGACGGCTCGGATTCGACGAGCGCACGCGGGGCGGCCATCATGTATTCAGGAAGGCTGGCGTCGAGGAGCGAATCAACTTGTAGCGAGATGATGGACACGCCAAGCCGTATCAGGTACGACAGGTGCGAGCGGTCATCGCGAGATGTGGGCTAGGGGTCTGAGCATGCAGACGTACGAGATCATCATCTACTGGAGCAAGGAAGACGGCGTGTTCATTGCCGAGGTTCCAGAGCTCCCCGGCTGCATGGCTCATGGGGATACACAGGAAGAAGCGCTGAGTAACGTCAAGGAGGCTATGCGGCTCTGGGTCGACACGGCTCGCGAGTTTGGCGACCCGGTGCCGGAGCCCAAAGGCCGTCGTCTCATGCTTGCGTAGCTCTTCGCGCTTCAACCCGCTGCACTTTTCACGCCGTAGAAGGCGGGACCATGAGGCGCAGCGGGGCCGTTGCGTCAGAAGAAGATCGAGATGCCACGAGGCAAGACGGTGTGTTCGAGGACGACTTTGCGACGGGCGATCTGCCAGGAGCCGTTGACGCGGCGCAGTCGGTCTTCGCGACGGCCGAAGAACTGGTAGTCGGTTTTCTCCCGGCGGCCTTGAAAGACCACGAAGTTTGAGTAGGCGGTGACCTCGTCGCCGCCGCCCTCGTCCAGCTCGATCTCGACGTTCGTGATGAGGTGGCGCGTTCGGGAGGCGGGGGTCTCGGCGTGGGCGAAGCCGGTGTCGAGCCGTCGGATCCGAGCCTCCAGGAACTTCTTGTCGTCGTTCATCGTGGAGATCGCGAGCTCGCCTTCCTCGGGGATGCCCTCGCGATTTCCCTGGATCGTCAGGCGGCTCGGGACCCAGTATGTGGCGTCTTCCGCGAAGAGGTCGAGCCACTCGTCGAATCGTCCCGAATCGAGGAGCCGCGCCTCTCGAAAGAGAAACTGCTCCAGCTCGTAATGCAAGTCGCGGTCTGCCATCGGCAAGGTCTGCTTCGCCTCCTTAGGCTAGGTGAAGGTCCCAGGGCACGCGGTTCGCGTAGACGTTTGCTCGTCCGACTTGGGCTCAGTCGTCCACACCCATGAGTTTCGCCCAGTGGGCGTAGAAGCGGCGTTGATTGCTTTCCGAGAACCTCGGGCCGACGACGCCGGGCAGGCCCTCGGTGCGCCACTCTCCTTGACCGGGCCAGTTTCCATCGTGCTCGACGGACATCCCGTAGTGGAAGGGCAGACTCTGTGCGAAGGGCGTCTGCGTCATCTCGGTGAGCCGCTCGTGGTTTTCCGAGTCGTCCATCCCGAACAGACCCGCGCCGGCCTGGCCCCGAAGCGAGCTGATCGCAGCAATCTCTTTGACCACACGGGGGGCGGCTTTTTCGACCAGCCACCATTGCCAGATCTCACTGTTTAGCGGTCCCTTCGGCTGGCACAGCATGAAGTTGCGCCCAGTGAAGGCGCTGCTGGCGCCGGTCAGGGCGAGATTTGGGAAGCAATTGCCGTGGCTGTACCCATAGGTCTTGGATAGGTCGTCCTTCATCCGCTCCTGCATGCGACGGAACCGCTCGGTCACCCAGTCGACTACCTCGGATCCCAGCTCCTGGGCGCGCTTGAGGTCGCTCTCGTACTGCGACGTGTCCGTGTAGATGCCCCCGAGGCCATGACCGGGGCTCAACGCAATCTCGAAGTAGCCGCTCTTCCCCTGGGGTGCGTCGACGAGATCGGAGTCGCGTTTGCGAAAGGCGTAGCCGTGCGTCGTGTAGCCGTGGTAATGATCGCCGACGTTGTTGTCGGCGAAGCCTTTCCAGTTTCCGACCATGGCGTATTTCAGCATTCCGGGGATCGCTTCAATCCCGCCCATGTCCTCGGCGAGGAGCGTGCGATCCAGGTACCAGCGCAGCTCGCCGAGATACTCATCGAGGGAGACAGCGTCCGCGTCCCAGCAGCCGAACACGAGTCCGCCGTAGGAGTGGACCTTGGGAACTTCGACCAGGCCCCACTGCGAGCGATCCAATTGGCCCAGGTACGCCTCGTTGTAGAACGGCACCCCGACCAGCTTGCCTTCGCTGTTGAAGGTCCAGCCGTGGTAACTGCAGACCATCGAGCTCGCTCGGCCCATGTCGTAGAGGCAGACCATGTTGCCTCGATGCGGGCACGAGTTGAGGAACGCGCGGATCTTCCCGTTCTGGTCGCGCCAGACCACAACCTGGTCCTCACCCATGTAGGTCGTCATGTAGTCGCCCGGCCGAGCGATCATCGACTCAGGACACAGGAAAAGCCAGCAGCGATGAAAGATGCGCTCGAGCTCGAGCCGGTAGATGCTCTCGTCCGAATAGATCCTGCGGCTGACGAGCCCCTCGCCGAGCTCCATCGTTCGATTCAATACGTGCATTAGCGGACCTCCCAGGATTCGGCACCATTATGAAGCCCGAGTTGGTGTACATCCATTCGCTATCAAATCAGCCCGATTCGGCGGAGATGGCAGCGTGTTCCGAAGCCGACGAATGACCTCCGGATCTAGGGTCACACGCTAACTGTGAGTCTCGGACCAGTCACTGAAGCTGCGCTCTCGGGAGGTACCTCTTCCGCATCGATCATGTCCGCGAGGTATGCCTGGGCCGCATCCCTTAGAGCGTCGAGCGCCTCTTGCTCCGTTTGGCCCCATGCAGCGCACCCTGGTAGGGCGCCGATCCAGGCACTCCACCGGCCGTCTTCATCCTGTTCCAGCTCCGCTGCAAAAGAGAAGGTTCTCACGTCATTCTCCGCGTGTCTTCCACACTCAGCCCAAAATCAAGCGCTGACGGCGTTGCCCACAGGCGATGGCACCTGGTACTTCAGCTCGACTTCGCGGCCGGCTCGGGATGACTCGATCATGGCGACACAGGCTTCGAGGCTTGCGCGGCCCCAGAGGTGATTGGGGAAGACGGGGCGACCCTCCTCCAAGGCGGCGCTGAGCTCACGAAGCTCGGTGAAGCCGCGGGTGTTGATGTCCGCCTCCACCTCGACCTCGTGGCGACCTTCCTCGTCGTAGACGTAGAGGCCCTCGGGGGATTGGCGAATGTCTCCGCGCTCGCTGCTCACGATGGTGATGCCATAGAAGTCCTGGTTCTTGGCCAGCCGCTGCTGCTCGCCCTGACGGCCCGGGCCTCCGAGCTGGTATTGCGGACTGGCGTAGCGCTCCTCCACAGAGATCGCGCCGTTCGTCTTGAGCCGGGGGCCGTACATCACGTCGTCGCTGTGGATGCCGCCTCCCTCGCCGACCGCCCAGGTCAGCTCTGCTACGTCGAAATAGCCCAGGCCGTTGAAGTCGATCATGGACGTGGCGCCGTTATCGAAGGTCAAGAACGCGGAGTAGTTGCTCTCGATGTCGTAGATGGGGAACGCACGCCGAACCTGGGCACGGAGGCTCTTGACCATGCCGCCGCCGAGGAAGCGGATGATGTCCATGTGGTGCGGGCCTTGGCGGAAGACGACGCCGCCGCCCATTTTTTCATCCACTTCCGACGCGAGGTAGGGGCGGCGCATCCAGTCGTTGTAGTTCATCGTGTTGATGTGGAGGACCTTGCCGAGCCGGCCGCTCCGGATGATCTCCGCCATCTTGAAGAAGATGGGGCGGAAGATCTTGCTGTGCCCCTGCACGTATTGGACGCCGTTCCGCTCCACCGCCTCGATCATGCGGTGGGCTTCTTCCATGTTGATGGCCATGGGCTTCTCGCAGATGACGTGCTTACCATGCTCGGCCGCGATGATCGTGTGCTCGGCGTGCGCCTGGTTCGGTGTCGCAACGTACACGACGTTGACGTCGCCCTTCGCGCACATCTCCTCAACGCTGTTGAAGCCCTCGACGTCGAAGCGCTCTTGGAATCGCTCGACCTCGTCGGGTCTGATGTCGGACACGGCCGTTAGCCGAGTGTTTGGCAACACGCTCAGCCCGGGCAAGACGATCCGCGCCGCCGCGCCCAATCCTGCCAGGCCAACTCGAAGCTCCTGCGCCATAGGTCGGTGTTCCCCTTTTCTATTCTTGTGGCTTGGGACGGGCGGTGCCGTAGGGCACTTCGACGAGCTCGTACCTCTTGTCGAAGATCTGATCCTTGGGCCATCGCTCCACGCCCTGGACGTCGATCGAGCGGGCACCCACTCGCATGTCGCGCGGCGATGCCCAGCCCTCGAGATTGATGCAGGTATTCTGCGCGTCGTCCCAGACGAGGGCCATCGGGTCTCCGCCCTCTTGGACGACGTCGATCTGCTGGAGGAGCATCTGCCGCAGCATGGAGACGCCGCGGTCGGAGTAGCCGAGGTGCTCTTTGGTGCGGTCGAAGATCGCCCCCTGCGTCTCCCACGCCATGCCGTCTTGACTGGAGAACGTTTTCAGGTGGTAGTCTCCGTCTTCGCCTCGCCAGGAAGACTCGTACTCGAACGGCGTCTCGTCGCTCGTGCTCGGCTGGCCAATCGTGCCCGGCTGGAACGAAAGCTGGAAGATCGTTGTGTGCTCGTCGTCTATCGGCACGCGCCAGTGGAGCGTGCTCATCACGTCCGTCTGGCGGAGCATCGTCGGGAAGAGCACGAGGTTCCCGTAACCAGATCCGGCCTGCTCGCCTTCGTACTCCCAGCTTTTTACGATCCCCCACGGGCATGGCTGAAAGCCGTAGCGGGCGAAGGGACGCGTGAAGAAGCCGACGTTCTCGTCGGGCTTTTGCCTCATCGTCGTCCACCCGTGGAGGAAGAACGTGTGGACGAAGTCGGCCGTATTCTCTTCCGCCTGGAGCCAATTGCAGCCGAGTTGGGACCGAATCTGGATCCTGCGGGCTCCGTGGCTCCAGACCAGGATGTCCCATCGCGGCAGCAGCGGCTTCCTCTCAGGTGGCCCCATGTAGCCGAACAGCAAGCCGCCGAGCTCCTCCACCGGATAGGCGCCATGCCGCAATGTGTGCTTCATCAGGGACTGAGCGGGCTCGAACGGTTGCTCCACGCAGTGGCCATCGGGTTCGTAGAGCCATCCATGGTACGGGCAGCGGAGGCACTCACCCTCGAGGAATCCGTAGTAGAGCGACGTTCCTCGGTGCGAGCAGTGCTCTGCGAGCAGGCCATATTGGCCGCTCTCTGTCCGATACAGAACGAGTTCCTCGCCGAGGATCTTGAGCCGTTTCTTTGGCCGCTCGGCTGTCAGCTCGCCGGCTGCAGCCACCGGGTGCCAGTAGCGCCGCAGGAGCTCGCCGCCGGCGGTGCCAGGTCCAACCTGGGTGATGCGCTCGTTCTCTTCAGCAGTCAGCATCCTCGCTCCGATGTGTCAACGGCATGTTGAATCTGGCTGCATAACAGCCCATCGCCCACGTCGGTCCTTCGATTAGACGAGTCGATGCTCGGGGAGCAGGTCGTCCGCCTTCTTGTCGCCCGCGCGGCGGAAGGAGCGGCGCTCGACGGGGGTGGGCTTCACCGGGACCGTCGCCACCTGATAGAGCACCGTGGGCTCGTCCGTCTCATTGGCCAACTGGTAGTAATGGCCGGCGTTGATGTGGACGTACTCGCCGGGCTTGAGCTTGATCTCCTCGCCCTCGTTGATGCCCCGGATCGTGAGCTCTCCCTGGAACACCATGAAGATGTGCTCTGAGCCAGGATGGCAGTGCATCTCATCACGCATGCCGGGTTTGTAGTAGTTGAGGGCGGTGTTCGCCCGCTTGTTTCGGGTCATCCCGATGTATGAGCCACGCTCGCGCGGTGTCGCATTGTCGGGGATGCTCGCGACCTGCCAGCTCGACGTTGTGAGCTTCTGCTTCTTGGAGAGGTCTTCGGGCTCTCCTCGACCGATGATGCTGTCGTCGATGAACTGTCGCACTGCCATGGTCGCCCCCTCCGCTTGTGGACCCCAGAGAGTCCATTCTGGACCACATCATACTCCGGTCGTTCGGCTCATAGGGGTGGTATCCTGCGACGCAGCCGGCGTCCTTTCACGCACGGGAGGAATCGATGAAGGTCTGGTACTACACGCTCATGCCCTGGCCGTATCGGTATGGGGAGATCCCCTACCCATTCCCCGGCAAGATGTTCGAGCCGAAGCGCGCACCTGAGCTGTATCGAGGCTATCTGAACCTCTTCCGTCGAGCGGACGAGCTCGGCTATGACGGCATCGCGCTGGCCGAGCATCACTACACGAAGGTCGGCACAGCGCCCTCGCCGAACCTGATGGCTGCCGTCGCGGCGACGCACACGCAGAACGCAAAGATCGCGCTGCTGGGTGATTGCCTCCCGCTTCACGCGCATCCCGTGCGTCTCGCCGAGGAGCTGGCCATGCTGGACGTGATGTCGAACGGCCGGCTCGTGGCGGGGTTCATCCGAGGCGGTGTGCGCGAGTATCACGCGTTCGGCGTGGACATCGCGAACGGCCGTGGCATGTTCGAGGAAGCCTGGGACCTCATCGTCAAGGCGTGGACGGAGCCCGAGCCGTTCGAGTGGCACGGCACGTACTACACCTACGACGTCGTATCGATCCTCCCGCGTCCGCTGCAACAGCCACACCCGCCCGTTGTAGCGGCAGCGACCTCCGCGGAGACCATCGAATGGGCCGCGCGCCACCATGCACCGCTGCTGATGGGCTTCGCCTCAACCGAGCAGATGGTCGAGGGCTTCGGTTACTACCGCCGCTTCGCCCATGAGGAGTGCGGGTGGGATCCGACGCCGGACGAGATGGGCATCATTGGTCCTACCTACGTCAGCACGAGCGACGCGGCTGCTCGTGCTGAGGCCGAGGATCACGTCTTCGTTCACTACAACGAGCTGGCGAGCATTCTGTCAGGCGGAGCACTCCGCGGCATGAACGAGCTCCGCAACAGCGAGCGCAGCTATGCGTACCGTTCGTCATCGGCTCCCGACGAGCGCCACCTCGTTGCGGCGGACTATGAGGCGCTCGCCCGCCAGCGCTACTACATTGGGGGTCCCGACACGGTGATCCAACGCATCCAGGACCGCCAGCGGGAACTGGGCGTGGGCCTCTTCTGTCCCGTCACGCCTTTCGGCAGCATGGAGCCGCCGCAAGCGATGAAGAGCCTCGAGCTGTTCGCCCGAGAGGTCTTGCCGAGCCTCAGGTAGACGAGCGGTTCGACGTCCCAGCGAGCTCTTCGACAGCACCTGCTGGAGGCGCTACGACACCGCCGCTGGAAGAGGCTGCTACGACTGCGCCCTCCTCGGCCTTGCGCTCGGCGCGCACGCGGTCGCGGACCTGCGTTCCCAGGATGAGCGCGGCAGCCCCGGCGGTGAATCCGAGGAAGGCGAAAGCTGACCAGTAGCCGAAGCCCGCCGAGAGGGCAGCGAATGCGGCTGTGGCAAGGGGGCCGCCGATGTTTCCGATCATGTGCGAGACGCCGTAGAAGCGGCCGCGGGCGCTCGCTGGAGCGATGTCCGACCCCAGAGTCTGCATGTTGCCGCCCGTCATCGCGGTGCACGCGTACACGGCCAGGTAGGCAATCATGAACGCCTCGAATGGCATGTGAAAAATGGCTGTGAGTCCCAGGAATCCGAATGCCACAGTGAGCAGCGTTAACCCCGGGACGAGCGTAGCCTTCCGCCCGAAATGGTCCATGATGTAGCCCGACGCAAGGCTCATTGGGATCGCGACAGCGGTCGTGATTGTCGCGAGCATTGCGATGTTCTGCGGCCCGAGATCGTACGCGTAGGTCCCGTAGAAGTTGAGCTGACCCGTGAAGATGGGGCCGCGTGCAAACGACGCGAAGAACTGGGCCGTGAAGAAGATGACGATCGGGAAGACCAAGAGGGCCCTCATGCCGGCGTCGGGCGCTTTGGTGGGAGCGGGCCGTCCGTTGGCTCCAACCTTGATGAGGTGCGGAGCCGTCTCCCGGATCAGCAAGAAGCTCGGGATGATGGCGATCAGGCACAGGACACCATGGGCGATGAATGGCGCACGAATATCCCAGAACAGCGCGATGAATGCGCCGATCATTGGGGCGAAGAGTCGTCCTGAGCTCTCCATCGCACTCATGGTCGTGATCTGTCGCCCGCGCTCGCGATCGGCGCCCGTGTCGGCAATCATCGTGAGTCGGCCCACGCGCCACATCTGCTCGCCGATGCCGCCAATGAATCGGTAGATGAGCAGCTCGGGGAACGACCCGGCCATCGCGGCCAGAAATGACGAGAGCGCCATCAGAATCGGCCCCGCGAGCACCACCTTCCGGCGCCCAAAGCGGTCCATGAGTAACCCCGTGGGGTATGCGACGATCGTATGCCCGAGCTGCTGCACGATGATGACGAGCGACGCTACTTCGAACGACACGCCAAATGACCGCGCGTACACGGGCAGCGCGGGCACGACGATGCCCGTCCCCATGGCAAGTGCAATAGAGGGGAGATAGATCGAGAGGAAGTTCTGACGGGTATAGACGCCCCGCCCGGGGCGGTCAGTCGTGGCCAATAGAGATTCCCGCGTCCCTGGGTAGCAGGTGTTTCTACCACAAAATGCTTCGTAAGAGAAACTTCCCGTACGACGTGCGAACTGGCGGCAGATGGCATACGATTGCAGCCACGTTTTCTTCAGAATGGATCGTGCCAGAACGGAACGCGCCAAACGGAACGCGGAGGAAAGGGCCATGCGTCTGGACAAGCAGGTCGTAATCGTGACGGGCGGTGGGCTCGGCATCGGCAAGGCGTACTGCGAGCGGCTAGCGCAGGAGGGGGCGAGCATCGTCGTCGCGGACATCAATGGCGAGGCTGCCGAGTCGGTCGCGGCCGAGCTCCGAAAAGCGGAGACCGAGGCAATCGCCGTGCGGACCGACGTCACCAGTCAGGAGGCGACCGAGCAGATGGCGAAGGCCGCCATCGAGCGGTTCGGACACGTCGACGCCCTGGTGAACAACGCTGGCATGTATCAGCGTCCCGCGGTGACGCGTGGCCCGTTCGAGAACATCTCCGTCGAGGAGTGGGACCGAGTCATGGCGGTGAACCTCCGAGGCGTATTCCTCTGCTCGCGCGCGGTCGTCCCGCTGATGAAGGCCCAAGGCCATGGGAAGATCGTGAACATCAGCTCGGGCACGGTCTATTCCGGCACGCCGCGCTTTGCGCACTACGTGACGTCCAAAGCGGGCGTCATCGGCTTCACGCGCGTGCTGGCGAAAGAGCTCGGCGAATGGAATATCAACGTCAACGCCGTTGCGCCTGGCCTGACGCTCAGCATGGATGAAGACGAGGACGACGAGGCGCGGATGGAATACCACTCGACCCGAGCGGGTCAGCGGTCCCTGAAGCGGATCCAGCGCCCTGACGACCTGGTCGGCACAGTCGCGTTTCTCTGTTCGCCCGACAGCGATTTCATGTCAGGCCAAACCCTGGTGGTGGACGGTGGCCTCGCGCTCAACTAATCGCGATCAGGATCGCGCGTATGCCTGGATGAAGTCTGCCCGCGAAATCCCCGCCCGCGAGCACGCCGTGTGAAGCGTGGATGACTTGATGCGCGGGTGAGATGGGAGGACCAGGGGTGTGCGAGAGTTGTCCGTGTTCTCCCGCACCATGATGATGTGCTCGTGCTCGCGTACGACATGAAAGCCCAACGCGACGAAGGCGCGAATCACCCGGTCCCGCGGTGCATCGACCGGGAAGCTCACGGTTACGCCCCGATGGCCGTCTCACCGAGATAGACTTCCAGCACGCGCCGCGAACCCTCGAGCCCTTCGACCCCGAAGGTCTCGACGTACGCCGCAAGCGCTGACTTCACGTCCGCGAGCGCTTCTTCGTAGGAGTCGCCTTCGCCGACCACGACGCCGTCTATGCCAAGCGGGTAGGCAATGTATCCATCGTCGTGCCTCTCGATAACGATTTTTACGGTTTGCATTGTCTCTCCATCTGGCCGGCGCGGGTCGCTAGTCAGCCGCTTTGATGAAGTCCGAGGCTCGCTCGCCGATCATGATGGATGTGAGGTTGGTGTTGGCGCGGGTCACGGTCGGCATGATGGAGGCGTCCGCGACCCAGAGGTTGTCCATGCCGTGGACGCGGAGCTGCTGATCGACGACCGCCATCGGGTTAGAGGCGGGGCCCATCATGCAGGTCCCAACGCCGTGGTGGTAGCTGTCGAAGGTGCCCTGGGCGAAGGTCGCCCAGTCGTCCTTCGGGCCTGGCTGGATCAGTGGCCCGTAGTACGTCTTCATCGAGTCGTGCTGGACTAGGTCGTACATGAACTGCATCGCCGAGCGCATCGCCTCGACGTCGCCGGGGTGCTCCAGCATTCGGGCGTCGATCGCGGGTAGCTCGTCCGGATCGGTGCTCGCGAGCGAGATGCGGCCGCGGTTCCGCTGCTCCAACAGGTGCGCGGAGAGCGGCATCATGCGCTTGATGCCCTCGACCTCCGTTGGCGGACGCATGTTGATGTGGAAGTTGCCGGCGGGGAGGCTCGGATCGCTCTTGGTGATGAGGCGGAACCGCGGCACGACCCAGTCCTCGGCGAAATGCGTCGGTCCCTCGAACGTCATGTACACGACGGCGTGATCCTGGTAATTCTCGCCGACGCCCTCTAGGGCCTGGATCACCGGGATACCCAGCCGCTCCAGCTCCTTCGCCGGGCCGATTCCGGAGAGCATGAGGATCTGCGGCGTGTGGTAGACGCCCGCGCTCAGAACGATCTCGTCGGCCCGTGCCTCACGTATCTCGCCATCCTTCCGATACAGGACCCGCTCAACGCGGCGGCCCTTGATCTCGACAGAGAGCGCGGGCGCCTCGTCGACGATCGTGAGGTTAGGACGTTCCCGCGCCATCTCAAGGTAGGCGACGACCGTGGACTGCCGCCGGCCATTCTTGATGTTGTAGGGCGATGCGCAAACCCCAAGCGGCTCCGGCACGTTGAGATCAGGACACATTGGGAGGCCCATGCCATGGGCCCGCTCGATGAAGGCGCGCACCGGATCGGACATCGGCATGTCGAGCGTCCAACCGCGCTTCACGTAGAGCGGTCCGTCGGACCCGTGGTAGGGGCTGTCGGGGAAGTCCTGGTCGGACTCGATCCGCTTCATCACGGGTAGGCATTTGTCGTAGGCCCAATCGGGGTTGCCCTGCGCCGCCCACGAATCGAGGTCGTACTTCATCGGGCGGATGGTGGACATCACGTTGACCGAGGAGCCGCCGCCCATGATGCGGCCGGCGACGTTGTAGAACGTGCTGCCGTCCACCCGCGGAGTTGGATACATCTCCACGTATGGAGACTCGAGCAGCACCCGTGCTTGCATCGAGGCGTTGGCGACGATCTCGGGGATCGGTTGCGGGTCTGGGCCGGCCTCCAGGAGCAGAACTCGTCGCCGCGGGTCCTCGCTGAGCCGCGTGGCAACGGCGCAGCCGGCTGATCCTCCACCCACGACGATGACGTCGTATCGATCCTGCATGATTCGTTCCCCTCGACTCGCGTAAGTTAACGTCGCGGAGCTGATGCTGTGATCGCTATATTAAGCGCTTTCCCGTCCGCGGGCTGAACGCGTGCAATAATGGGTCCAACGAGCCGCCTCTTGGGAGTGCCAGATGCCTACAAAGTCCAGCAACCGGCCCCGCCTGGAAAACGGTGATCGCTTGACCCGGGAGGAGTTCCACCGACGGTACTGCAGGCGCCCCGATATCAAGAAGGCCGAGCTGATCGAAGGACTGGTGTACGTGGCATCACCGGTCGGGTTCGATACTCACGGCGAGCCGCAGTTCGCTATCGTGGGTTGGCTCTTTCACTACCGCGCCCGCCACCCCGAGGTGCGGGGCGGCGACAACGCCACCGTGCTGCTCGACGACTCCAACGAAGTGCAGCCGGACGCCTGCCTCTGGCACGAGGCGCCCGGCGGACCACGCCTGACCGCGGACCACTATGTCGAGGGGCCACCTCAGCTCGTGGTCGAGGTCGCTGCGAGTTCCGCCCGCCGGGATCTGGGTCCGAGACGCGAAGCCTACCGGCGCAACGGCATCCAGGAATACATCCTGTGGCGCGTCCTCGAACAAGATCTTGCCTGGTTCGGTCTGGAGAATGGCGAGTACGTGCGCCTCGAGCCAGATGCAGACGGCGTGATCGAGAGCATCGAATTCCCGGGACTTCGGCTGAACGTTGCGAAGCTCTTGGCCGGCGACCCCGCCGGCCTCCTCGAGGATCTCAATTCCACAGGCACAAATGCCGTGAGCTAGCTCGTTGCAGCATCCGTGGCGAGCTCTGCCCGGATGCGCTTCGTGAACTCTTCCAGGACCAGGACCGCTGTGGTGCGCAGCACCATGTCCCCGAGTATGGCGAGCCGGCCTTTGATGTCGACGACCGCGCGATGCGCCATCGTGGTGGTGTTTGCGTCCACCTCGGTGAGCGTCATCCCGATGTCCATCTTCAGTGTGCTCTTGGTAACGGAATCGGTGCCCTCTACCAGAGCGGTGAGCTCTGTCGGCGGCTTGCTGTCGACGATGTGGGCGCGGAACGCGAACTGTCCCGAGATCGGCCCAACCCGTGCGACGATCGTTCCGTCGAACGTGCGATCGTCAATCATGTTGACTTCACCAACACCGGGAACGCACGCGGCCGATCGGTTGACGTCCAGGAGGAAGTCCCAGACTTTCTGAGCCGGCGCTTCGATCGTCATCGTGTCTTCGAGGATCACAGTCGCTCCAGCCGCGTGAGATAGATGCGCGCCCAATCTCGCCGCGCCCGCGCTCATCGCTGGGGCTCGGCAGTGTAGATTTGACGCGGACAACAGGGCGATTCTACCGGAGTATTCGACGACAGGAGTTCAGGATGCCCCGTTTGACTGGCAAGCGCGCCGTCATGGAGCAGCTCATCGCGGACGGCCAGCGCTACATCTTTGGCAATCCGGGTACGACCGAGCAGCCGTTCATGGACGTGCTCCAGGAGTACCCGCAGCTCGAGTTCATGCTGGCCCTCCACGAGGGCGTCGCAGTGCCGATGGCCGACGCCTACGCCCGATTGACTCGCAAACCCGCCTTCGTCGAGCTCCACATCGCTCCGGGCCTCGGGAATGGACTCGGGATGATTCACAACGCCAAGGTTGGCCAGTCGCCGCTGGTGATCTACGCCGGGCAGTCCGAGAGCCGGACCCTTTTCCAGGAGCCGCACCTCAGCGGGCCGCTGGTCGAGATGGCCCGGCCGTTGTGCAAATGGTCGTACCAAGTCGAGCACGCCGCCGACGTCCCGCAGGCACTTCGACGGGCCTTCAAGATCGCCGAGGAGCCGCCGCAGGGGCCCGTCTTCCTCTCTATACCGGTCGACGTGATGGATGAGGAGGCGGACGTCACGATCCGACCCACGGCCTACACGGACTGGCACACACGGCCGGATCCCAATGCGCTTACGCGCGCCGCCGAGATGCTCCTCAGCGCCAAGAATCCGATGATCATGGCGGGCGACCGCGTGTCTCTCACGGGCGCTCAGCCCGAGCTGACGGAGCTCGCGGAGCTGCTCGGCGCGCCGATCTTCGAGAACTACGCCTCCGAGTTCAATGTGCCGAGCACACACCCATTGAATCTCGGCCCGATCCCGTTCACCGGCGGCCCGAGCTACGTTCGGGCGGCACTTGCCGAGTGCGACGTGTTCCTCTGCGTGGGGGCGCCGCTCTTCCAGATCATCTTCCCCGACACAAAGCCGATGCTGGCCGACGGGACGAAGCTCATCCAGATCGACCTCGTGAGCTGGGAGCTGAACAAGAACATCCCCGCGGACGTCGCGATGATCGCGGATCCGAAGCACGCGCTGACGGAGCTCGCCGAGCTCGTCCGCAAGCATCGAACGCCTTCGTTCGTTCAAGAGGCAGAGGCTCGCCTGGAGACCATCGGCGAGCGGACCTCCGCGGCGCGGGCGCGACGCGAGGCGCAGGCGCGGACCCAATGGGACAGCGTGCCGATCTCGGCTCCGCGACTCATGCGTGAGCTGCGCGACGTCCTTCCGGAGAACGCCCTGGTCTACTCGGAGGCCAACAGCAACCAGCTCCAGCTCTACAATGCGCTCCTGCCGAACGTGCCGGCTCAGCTCATGAACGGTCGGGGCGGCGGGATCGGCCCCGGGCTGCCAGGCACGCTGGGCGCCCAGCTCGCGATGCCCGATCGCAAGGTCGTCGGCGTCTGTGCCGACGGCGGCGCGATGTACAGCATCTCCGCGCTGTGGACGGCTGCCCACCACAAGATTCCCGCGACCTTCGTGATGCTCAGCAACGGCAGCTACCGCATCTTGAAGCTGAACGTGGTGGAGTATCTCGGGAGTGCGATGAAGAACCGCGACTTTGTCGCGCTGGACCTGAACGATCCCCCTCTGCGCTTCGACCTGATGGCGGAGTCGATGGGCGTGCCCGCCCGGCGCGTCGAACGGCCCGAAGACCTGAAGGATGCGCTGCGAGAGGCGATCGATCATCCGGGTCCATCGCTGGTGGACGTCGTCATGGACAGTCCCGTCCCCATCCCCGACTGAGCGCTTGCCCGACCGAGCGTTCCATGGAGGAAGACGTGCACGAGAATAGCGGGCTCTCCCACATAGGTCTGAAGAGCACGGACCTGGCGCGGACGGAGCGCTTCTACGTCGACGTGCTTGGCGGAAAGGTGCTGCGGCGACGAGATGAGCCAGACCGGCGAATCTGGACCGAGGTGCGGGGCGTGCGTCTCGAGATCGCCGAGCTGCCGAGTTGGCCGGCACTGAGCGAGGAGCATCGGCGCATGCTCCCGGTCGTCTCGTTCCTCGTGACGCCACAAGAAGTCGACGACATCGTCGCCAAGCTGAGCGCGGCGGGCGTCCCATTCCGCGAGCCGATGCTGAAGGCCACCGGTCCGTCGGTCGGCGTGTATTTCGCGGATCCGGATGGCAATCCACTGTCCTTGTCGTGTCCCGAGGGGTACGAGCGTGAGGGACTCGAGCGGAGCATCCACAACACCTGGGTGCCTGCTCCCTATGACTTGCAGGCTGGCCGCCAATAGATCTCCGCTCGTTACGGAAGCCACCGTGGTCGGAGGGCGCTCGGCGCCAGGCGGGCAATGTCCCCAGTAGCGGTGTCGTAGAGCCAGATCTGGGATTGGACCTCCGGGGCCTGGCTTGCGTCCGTTGCGCGGACCAGGGAGCGCTCCATCACGAGGTAGCGAGCCTCGGTATCCCACGCGAACGCCTGGTGGTCGTAGTTGGACTCGACCAGAAGTGGCTGAAGTGCGCCTGTCGCCAGTTCCATGCGATAGAGCTGCTGGCCGATGCCTGCCTCGGCGCTCGGGGCGCGCTGCGCGACGATCAGGTCACTACCCAGGGTGGCTCGATCGATCTGGACGGGGGTCATCCGTACACCGGGCTCGGAAACGGTGCTGACTTCCGGCGTGCCGAGTCTCGCCTGTTGGACCACCGGACGCACGTCGCCCTCCGATGCAGACAGTGCCGGGAAGAAAAAGTACGCGCTGTCCGCGGAGAACGCGCCGGCCGGCCCAGTCGTCGAATGGAACTCAGTGGCGGCGCTTTGGAAGTTGTAGAGGAGCACACCCGCGCTTCCGTTGGAGACCCCTGTCGGCTGGCTCACCGCGATCCAGGTTCCGTCCGGAGACCAGCGCGGGTTGTAGTGGGCGCGAACTTGGGGGTCGGTGAACAGGGCTCGCGCGCTGGCCGGGCTCGTCGTCGGGTCGAGCAGCCAGACGCGGGTGTCGTCTCGTGGCACGCCGGGGATCGGGCTGACCGAGAATCCCTGGCGCGAGAAGGCGATCTGGGTGCTGTCGGGGCTCCAGACGGGGTCAATGCAGAGTGAGTTGCCACAGGTCGTGAGCTGGCGCACGTCGCCCGTGTCTAAATCGAGGAGCTTCAGGTCCGAGCCCTTCGCCTCATTTACTTCGGCGTACGCGAGCCTACTCCCGTCTGGGCTCACGTCGTACGAGATCACGCCGCGTGAGCTGTGGGTGAGCTGCTGCGGGGCCGACCCCTCGGTCGGATTCACCGCCCACACATTCTTGCGAGGGCTATCGACGGGCGCAAGGTATGCGACGCGGGGTCCCTGCACGGTGAATGCGAACTGCTGGCTCTCGATGAGCTGGCGGCCGGACTCGCTCCTCGCGCCGGAATCAACCGTAACGGTGTAGCTTCGGCCTGGCTCCATTGCCTCCGAGGGGCGGAAGGTCAGCGTGGGGCCGCTCCAGCTAATGTCGCCTGGCACGGCGGGTTCGATCCGAAACCGACTGGCCGCGCTCGCCCGATCCATCTCCTCGCTGAATCGGACCGTGACAGCCGTGGAGGCGCGGGCCTCGCCGGTGGGCCCGTAGCGCGCCAGCCGAACGCCGATCTGATCCCCACGCAACACCGCGAGCCCCACCGCGGCTGCGAGCACCAGGATGACGAGGAGGACAAAGCGGTCGAAGCTGCTGATCGTGCTCGGCGCGATCGAGAGGCGCGACGTCGTGTGGGTAGCGGAGGCGTTCATTTGTAGAGGTACGTCTGGGTCGGCTGAGCGACGATCTCCACGCTCGCCGCGTCGATGATGGGCAGGCTGTTGCCGTCGAACTGGCCGACGTGGACGTTTCCGCGGACGCGCACCCAGGTGTCCCCAGGCAGGCTGTCCGCCGCGGCCCAACGAACGGGCAGCCCGATCGCGTATGAGTCGGCCGCACAGTGGACCATGAGGAACCTCGAGACGATGAGGTACCCGCTCGGGTCGCCCTGGTTCCGAAAAATGAAGCCCGTGACGTCGGCTGGTTTCCCGTTGAGCCGCTCCGGCGACGTGCTGTACGAGAACGCTCGCAGCCAATCGAGAACGCTCCACTCCATCGAGTCGGACGTCGAGATAGTCGCGCCGTCCCCTCCCGTGGCGCTGCCCGAGAACGAGACACCGCTACCCACGGCTGCCGCTCCCAGGGGCCGCGCCGGGACGAGGATGGCCAGCAACAGCGGCGTCGCCAAGAGCGCCAGCGCCGGCCAGCGCGGTCGCTGGTGGACGTGGTCGCCATGCTCGTGATCGCCCAACGGGTCTTGCTTCAGGAGGGTTGAAGCGAGCGCGTGGACGCCCAACAGGATCGCGAAGACGGCGCCGGCTAGCGCAATCCACGCAAAGCGGACGTTGATGTAGTTCCCGATCTCGCCTGACACCTGTAAGTACACGAGGTACAGCCCGATCCCGAGGGCTACAACGCCGCGCATGAGCGCCTGTCCGCGGTCCGATCCCGAATCGTGCACATGCGGGTGACTATGCTCGCTCTGACGGCGCCCTGCTTCATGGTCCTCGTGCGCGTGCGGGCGACCGTGCTCGTTGAGGCGGTGCGCTGTCTCATCGTGGGCGTGATGGTCCTCGCTCAGATGCCCGTGGTGGGCATGCGATGCCGGCAAGTTCGGGTCGCGCATCAGAAGGCCACGTTCAGGTTGAGCCAGATGCCGATGGCCATAGTCATCAGCAGCGGCAATACCACAAGGTAGGCCACGGTCCGTGGCTTGAAGACGCCCATGAACATGAGCGTGCTCTTCACGTCGACCATCGGCCCGAACGTCAGGAACGTGAGGATCGATCCCGTCGTGAAGGTGCCTGCGAACGCCAGCGCGAGGAATGCGTCCACCGTCGAGCAGACGCTCAAGACGTATGCCAGCAGTTGCATGGTGAGGACGGAGACGATGGGTCCACGGCCGAGCGCCGTCAGCGCGTCCTGCGAGACCAGGGTCTGCATGGCCGCCGCCAGCAGCGAGCCGATGACGAGATATCGGCCCATGTCGAAGAAGTCATCTGTCGCCAAGCCGAGCGCCATGTGGAATCGTTGCTTCAGGCTCTTGCCGTGGCCCAGTGGCCTGTCTGCGTCAGCCGCGCCTCCGTCGGTCGGCTGCATGGCTGCGGGCTGAAGGAGCTGCCGCGCATCAGCGTTGAAGGCGAAGACGAGACCTATCGCACACGCCACGATAGCGGTGATCACGAAGCGCCCGATGAGGATTGGCCCTGGCCCGAACGCGATCCACGTGCTGGCAAGCACGATGGGGTTCATGACAGGCGACGCCATGAGGAACGCAACGCCAACCGAGATGGGCAACCCCTTGGCGTACAGCCGCCGCGTGACCGGTACCACTCCACACTCGCAAACCGGGAATACGAAGCCCAGGATGGTCCCTGCCCCCGCCCCCAGCACGGGGTTGCGCGGGACGAAGCGCGTTAGAAAGGTCCGGCTGACGAACACCTCGATGAGACCCGAAGCCAGCGAGCCGAGCAGCAAGAATGGCGAGGCGTCCACGAAGATGCTGAGGAAGCGGGTGCTGAAGGTGCTGAGGGCAGCGGGCGGGTCGCCCTGGATGCGTACGGCCGCGACTACTGCGAGCGCGACGAGGCCGACCACGACACCGAGACGAACGCCTGGGCGGATGGCGAAACGCGCGCTCTTCGCGCCGGGCACGTAGGGCTGGCTGACCATCGACTATCCGGAGACTCGACTGCCTGGAAGTGTACAGCCCGAGCTTGCTAATGTCCGCGACGGTGGGATGAGGATATCGCAATGCGTTGGCGTGCTGGTCCGCCTATAAGCGTTTTATAAGAAACTCATAAGTACACTGCTATTGGCTTTGAGAGATAGGTGGTCCTTATGCTTGTAGCGAGCCCGCTGAACGTGGAGGGACATGGTGGATCTCTGGAAGCAAGCCTACCGAAACGAGTTTGGGAGTGACCCAGACGAGGACATGGCAGAACACGGCGACGACGTCGAAGCCTGGCGGGCAAGCTGGCAGGCTGGTTACGATGCGGGCGAAGAGTGGGCCGTCGCCATGGCGCCAGATGCGGGCGAGGACGAGGCAGCCAGCTAGCTGGAATTGTATGGAGGCGCCCCGTGACGAAGAACGTGATGGTCGCTCAGCTCCTGTTGGCGACTGCTCTGCTGTTATCGGCTTGTAATCCTACGGGAGCATCACGGGGCGCAGCGACCGATGCGAATGAGCGCGCCGGCGCGGCAGCTCCCCAGCGGACGCTGGTCATCGCCATTCGCGGCGAGTTGCCGGGATTGGCGGCCAAGCCGCTGGTCCCGTTTTCCGGGGCGCTGAACCCGCCGCTGTTTCTCTTCAACGCGATGCTGGATTACGCTGACGAGCGTGACGTCGGTCGTCCGCTGCTCGCGGAAGCACTTCCTCAGCTCAACACAGACACGTGGCGCGTGTTCCCCGACGGGCGAATGGAAACCACCTACCGCCTCAAACCAGACCTCACCTGGCACGATGGGGTTCCACTCTCAGCAGAGGATTTCGTCTTCGGGTGGCGAGTTTACGCCACGCCGCAATTTGGCTCGGCCTCTACCCCGCCGATCGGGCTCATGGAAGAGGTGGTCGCGCAGGATGCCCGCACCCTCGTCATCCGTTGGCGCCAGCCCTATCCGGAGGCTGCGGCGCTGTCGGATGGGACCAACGTTGGCTTCCAGTCGCTTCCTCGCCACATTTTGGATGAGCCTTTTAGCACTCTGGACCCGGTCGCATTCGTCGGGATTCCGTTCTGGACGTCCGAGTATGTGGGACTGGGGCCGTACCGGGTTGACGTGTGGGAGCCGGGAGCCTTTATCGGGGCGAGCGCCTTCGACGGATATGCGCTGGGGAGGCCTAAGATCGAACGGATCGAGGTGCGCATCATTCCCGACCCGCAGACGGCCGTGGCAAATTTACTGGCAGGAGAGGCCCATTTCATCAGCGATTTCATTCTCTCGGTGACTGAAGGCCAGACGTTGGAGCAGGAGTTCCCTCAGCGAGGCGGTGGGAGCGTTCTTTATTCGCCGGTCTCGCTTCGCAGCAGTGTCGTCCAGCTTCGTCCGGAGGCTGTCGAAACGCCCGCACTGCTGGACTTCCGCGTCCGCAGGGCGATTGCGTCCAGCCTCGACTCCGCGACGGCCGTTGAGGTCTTGACGGCGGGAAAGAGCCTGCTGACCAACACGCTGACGTCTCCTCTAGTGCCCTACTACGCGGAGATCGAGCGCGTCATCCAGAAGTATCAATACGATCCCCGCCGGGTCCAGCAGGTCATGGAGGAGGCAGGCTACGTCAAGGGCACCGACGGATTCTTTGCGGGGTCGGACGGCCAGAACGTCCGGTTCAGCGTCACGTCCTCCGCCGGCACCAAGAATGAGTCCGAGGCCGCAACCTACGTGGACAGCATGCGCCGGGCGGGGCTCGACGCGAGCCAGCGCATCCTACCAGCAGCGCAGATTGCGGACCCAGAAACCCGCGCGCTCATCCCCGGGCTTCAGATTCGTGGGGGTGGCAACCGCAACGTGATCTACACGAGCGAGCAGATCCCGCGGCCGGGGAATCGCTGGAGAGGCGACAACCGTGGAGGTTGGAGCAACGCAGCGTACGATCGGACGTTCGAGGCGTACAGCACCACGCTCGCCGAGGCCGAGCGGGTGCGGCACCTCGCGCAGCTCGAGCAGATCCTTACTGAAGAAGTGCCCGTCATCCCCCTCTTCTTTAGCGCTGAAACGAACGCCCACGTCGGTGCGCTGCACGGCCCCGTGGCTCGGCAGACGCCAAACTCCAGCGGCACGTTCCTGTACGTGCATCAGTGGGGGTGGCGCTCCTAGATCCCTTGTGCGCGGACCGGAGGCTACTGGACGATGCCGGTCGCGCCTGGTACGTCGGCGGGTGGCTCGGAGCGTCCCCCAAGGACTTGGGTCAGGAAGCTCTCGACCAATCCATAGAACTGCAGGCGGTTCTCTGGTCGCGCGAGGCCGTGTCCTTCATCTGGGTAGAGCACGTAGACGACGGGGAGCCCCGCTGCTCTGACTGCCGCGACCATCTGCTCTGCCTCCGCCTGCTTCACCCGCGGGTCGTTCGCACCCTGGGCGATGAACAGTGGGGCCTTGATTCGGTCGGCGAAGAAGAGCGGCGATCGCGACTGGAGGAAGTCGCCGTTGCGCGCAACGGAGCCGCCGATGCGATGCTCGAGTGATGCTCGGACCACCTCCCAGTAGGGCGGGATCGAGTTGAGCAGGGTGACGAGGCTGCTGGGACCCGCCAGGTCGACGCCAACGGCGAACACGTCGGGCTGGAAGGTCAGGCCGGCGAGCGTCGCATAGCCACCGTACGAGGCGCCCATGATGCCAACCCTCCGCGGGTCGGCGATCCCCTGGCCCACGAGCCAACGAACCCCATCGACGAGGTCGTCCTCCATCTTGGCGCCCCACTCGCCGTTGCCGGCGTTCAGGAAGTCCTTGCCGTAGCCGGCCGATCCCCGGTAGTTGGCCTGGAGCACGACGTACCCGCGGTTTGCCAGCCACTGTGCCTCAGGGTCGAAGCCCCACTCGTCGCGGACCTGGGGGCCGCCGTGGACGAGGAGCACCGTCGGGAGTTGCGTGGGCGGGACACCGAGAGGCATCGTGAGGTAGCCGTGCAGCGTGAGGCCATCGCGCGCGGCGTAGCTGATCGGTCGCATCGGCGCGAGCGAGTAGCGCTCCAGCGCCGGCTGTGAGGTGAATACGAGGCTGGACGGCCCACCACCTCGCGTGTAGATGTAGAAGGTCGTCGGCGCGTCATCGGCTGTGTAGGCCACGGTCCACTGCCTGTCGGCGAGGTCGCGGCTCGTGACGCGGTACTCACCACGTCCAAGTCTCGCCAGAGCGGCGAAGTCATCGGCGATCGTGAGATCCAGCGCCTGCCACTCCATCCGGTCGCGTTGGAAGGACACTGCCTGGAGCTGCCCGGTGAGCGGATGCGTCAGCGTGTCCGAGATGTCGTACTGCGGGTCCGATGCGAGAACGGTCTGGGTGTTAGTGACCGTGTCAAACGCGACGAGCCGCTCGGCGTTCGCGCCCAGGTTGCTCCCGATATACAGCGTGTTCGCATCAGGCCCGAAGCCGACGATCTCGGTATTGTCATCGAGACCCCAGCTCGACACGACCTCCCACGGATTGCCAGGAGCCGTGCGTATGCGCAGCTCACCGCCTCCGTCCTCAGCCCCGGCGGTGGCGGCCCGCACCTGGAGCTGGCGGTCGGCCGCCCAGTCATCCACGTCGCCCGGGTTGGGTGTGTCCAACGTCAGCTCGCCCGACGTGAGGTTGAGACGATAGACGTCGAAGAGCGATGGATCTCGGCGATTCAGGGCCACGAGCATGGTGTCGGGAAACTGCGGATAGTAGGCGACCACGGCGGCCCGCACCCCGGCAAAGGGCGTCAGGTCTCTTGCGTCGCCTCCGGTGACTGGCACTGTGTAGAGGTGATAATCCTCATCACCGTCGCTATCCTGCACGTACAGAATCGTCTCGTTGTCGTATGACCAGAGGTAGTTGCTGATGCCACGCCTGCGATCGGCCGTCACGATCCGATCGTCTTTCTGACCGATCGTGCGAACCCAAACCTGCAGCACGCCGTTCGGATCGGGAGCGAGGAACGCGACTCGGGTACCGTCCGGCGATATACGCAGGCGGGCATATTCCGGGTTGCCGAACAGCACTTCGCGCGGGATGAGCGCAGGTGAAGCCTGCGCGATGAGTGGCGGCGTAGCCGTACTTGTGGCTAGCGCGGTCATGGTCGCTCTCGGTGTCGCGGACGGGGACGTTGCGCTTGGCGATGGTCGTGGGGTGGCGGTCTGTGCGGAGCCACCAGTTGGCGTTCCGATCATCGCGGCGATCATGAGGAGGAGCGAAACGCTCCATGCGAGTCCGAGCCGTGCCGTTGCGGGCATGTCTTTTCCTTCTATGCGCTGTGGAAACCGCTAATTGATACCACATGGGTTGCGGCTACTTCGTGCGGCGGCGATGATTACAGCAGCAACTCGAGGAGCGAGCGTGAAGAGAAGCACGAGTCGATTTCGGAGAGGCACGATCCTCGGGTGGGTCGTCGCGTTCGTCGCGCTCGCCCTAGCCGGTTGCCTATCCTTTTCCGCTCCACCAGCGAGGTCCGAGAGTGGCCCGCCGCCAGCCGCGGTCAGGGCCGTCGGCGCTCCTCCGGCTGCTCAGGCGCCGCGGGCGGTCGAGCGGCTCCGGGTGAAGGTGCTCGCTACTTACCCCCACGACCCTGGCGCCTTCACTCAGGGGCTTGTCTGGCGCGATGGATCGCTCTACGAGAGCACGGGTCTCTATGGTCGCTCCACCCTCCGCCGCGTGAATCACGAGACCGGAGAGGTTTTGCAGCAGACGGTTCTCGACCCGCGGCTCTTCGGCGAGGGCCTCGCCGACCTTGGCGATCGGCTGCTCATGATCACCTGGCGCGAGAACGTGGCCCTAGCCTTCGACCCCTCTACATTCCAAAAGAACGGCGAGTATCAGTACACCGGCGAGGGATGGGGCCTGTGCTATGACGGTGGCCGCCTGGTGATGAGCACCGGAAGCAGCAGCCTCACCTTCCGTGACCCTCAGACCTTTCAATCGACGGGTACGCTGCCTGTGACCGCCGACGGCAGGCCGATGGACCAGCTCAACGAGTTGGAATGCGTCGGCGACCGTGTCTATTCGAACGTGTGGATGACGGACACGATCCTGCGGATCGACGCCGCCACAGGGCAGGTGGACGCGACGATCGACGCTTCCGGGTTGCTGACCGACACAGACCGCATCGGCGCTGACGTACTGAATGGTATCGCGTACATTCCTGAGGACGGCACGTTTCTCATTACCGGCAAGCTGTGGCCGAAGCTTTTCAAGGTCCAGTTCGTCGCCGCCCCATGATTATTGCCTGCCCGCGATGCGGCGCCGCTGTGGCTGAGACTGCGGCCTATCGTGGGTATCGCGTTTGCGCGGCGTGTCGGTACCATTTCCCCCTGTCCGCTCGCGAGCGGATCCAGTTGCTTGTGGACGAAGCGTCCTTCGCTGAGACCGAACAGCGACTGGTCTCCCTCGACCCACTCCACTTCTCAGACAAGCAGCCCTACGCAGACCGACTCAACGAAGCCCGTGAGCGAACGGGGCTCGCCGAAGCGGTGGTGACGGGGACGGCGAAGATCGCGGGCATGGGCGTCGTGATGGCCGTCTCTGACTTCGCGTTCATGGGTGGCACCATGGGCTCCGTCGTTGGCGAGAAGGTCGCGCGGGCGATGGAGCTGGCGGAGCGTCGACGGTTGCCCTTCGTGGCGGTGTGCTCCAGCGGGGGCGCACGCATGCAAGAGGGGATGCTGAGCCTCGTGCAGATGGCCAAGACCGCGGCCACATCGATGCGACTGCATCGGGCCGCGGTCCCGATGATCACGGTGCTCACGGACCCGACGACCGGCGGCGTCTACGCCTCGTACGGGAGCCAGGGCGACATCATTCTCGCCGAGCCGGGCGCCCTCATCGGATTCGCGGGCCCCCGCGTAATCGCCGAAACGACCGGGCAGCCGCCACCAGAGGGCACGCACACCGCCGAGTTCGTGCTTGCCCACGGTATGATCGACAAGATCGTGGACCGAAGCCAGCTACGGGGGACACTCGCAACCTTACTCGAGCTCCTAGAGCGTCCGGAGGCAGCCGCCGCGCGAAAGCGCGAGCTCTATCAGCCAGACCTCAGCCCGCCAGAGTCTGCCTGGGACGAGGTCGAGCTGGCTCGTCGACGAGATCGGCCGACCGCAAAAGATTATCTCACCGTTCTATCTCCAGGGTTCATCGAGCTGCACGGTGACCGTGTCTTTGGCGACGATCCCGCGCTCATCGCGGGGCTGGGCGATATCGGGGGCATCCCCTGCGTGATCTTGGCTCAAGAGCGCGGCCGCAGCGACGAGGAGCGAGCCCACCGCAACGGGGGCCAGATGCATCCTGAGGGCTATCGGAAGGCCGCGCGCCTGATGCGACTCGGCGCCGTACTCGGGCTCCCGATCGTTTCCCTTATCGACACTCCCGGAGCTGCGCTGGACTACGCCTCAGAGGAGCGAGGACTCGCGTCGTCGATTTCGACCTGTCTGGCCAATCTCTCTGTGGCGCCGGTACCCGTCGTGTCCGCGATCATCGGGGAGGGCGGTAGCGGCGGCGCGCTGGCGCTCGGCGTCGCCGACCGGATCCTGATGCAGGAGAATGCCATCTACTCCGTCATCGCGCCCGAGGGAGCCGCGGCGATCCTGTACCGCTCGGCGGCGCACGCTCACGAGGTCGCGGGGGCCCTCAAACTCACCGCATACGATTGCCAGCAGCTCGGCGTTGTGGACGTCTTGGTACCGGAGCCATCGGGCGGGGCGCAGAATGATCCGCAGTACGCGGCGCACCAGCTCCGCAACCACGTCCACGCGGCGCTCAGCGAGCTGACGCGCGTGATGCCCCGCAAGCTCGTCCAGTCCAGGTATCGCAAGTTTCGTCAGATGGGTAAGCACGGAGCCCCGTCGAGCAACGGTCGGACGCCGGATCGCGAGGAATTGCGGCGCCAGGTCGGACGCGCGATGGAGGGTATGCGCGATCACCTCCCATTTGCGGCTTCGCGGGCGGGAGCTCTGCAGCAGGAACCCTCCGATGGCGAGCAGGAGTGAACCCGATCACACGGAACCCGCCGAAGCGCGGCTGCGTGCTACGATCCGAACTGCGTGTCACCGTAGATATCGGAGGTACACGGATGAACAGTGTCTGGCGGCGGAAGCGACTCTTTGCGCTGCAGTTGATTGTCGTGGCCGCATGTGCGTCGTTGCTGATCGTGCCGAGCCAGGCTGTCGCTCAAAGTGGCCCGCAGTTTGGGAACTGGGGACCTGGCATGTCGCCTCCCGACCAGGAAGGCGTGGAGCTCGCCACTCCGCAGGCCAACGGCTTTATGCCGCTGCCGTCATATGGCGGTCAGGACAGCGCGGCGGTCGCCCCGTACGGTGGAGTCGCTCCCACTCGACTCTATGGAGGGTGCGATTACGACCTCCGCGGGTGGTGGTGGAACGACGGTCGCCAGACCTCCCCCTCCAATACGCCGTATTTCATGTCGGTATACGTGCGACAGTATCGGACCTGGATCCAGGCCCTGCAGGATGATGGCACGGGCTATTACGGCCAGTGCATCGGAAGTCGTCTGAACTTCGATATCTACCAGGGAAACCAGTACGTGGGGCGGCAGACTGGCACCGTCACGGGTAGCTCCTGGATCTATCCCGTGCCGCTGTACAGGGACTTCGGGCCCTACGCGGCGCCCGCGGCGCCTGCACCGCCCGGCAGTGCGAACCTGCGTGCAGCGTTTACGTGGACGGCGTACTTTGGATCGGGGACCGAAACGTGGTCGCCGAGCTCCACGGGGTACCCTGGCTATCCCGCGATCGTCAATCCGCCCCCAACCGTCGTACCTATTCCCTCTTCGACGCCAAGGCCAACGCCGCCGCCACCGACGGCCACGCCGGCTCCACCGCCGACGGCGGTGCCGACTGTCGTCCGTATCGACACGCTGGTTCCTCCGCGGGGCCCGATCGGGACCGAAGTGGTGATCGTGGGAAGCGGCTTCTCGCCGGACGATAACCTCATCACCTTCGGTCCATCCCTGGGGATGCGGCGAGCGGACGGCTCTCCGGCGAACCTGGTGGCGCGCGTGGGGTCGCCTGAGGGACGAACGTTGCGGTTCACAGTTCCAGAGACGGGCCCATCCGGCATCCTGTGCGATGACAGCGGGAGCTGCATTGGCGTGACGGCCATTCTGCTAGAAACGGGCAGCTACAGCGTCTCGGTTACCAACGGGAGCGGCTCAAGCAACGTCGTGCGCTTCGAGCTCACGGGCGAGGGCGCTTAGAATCCGCTACGCGGCCCTGGGGGCATCGTCGAGAAGAGCTTCCAGGGCGCTTTCCCAGGAGTCGATGCCCAGCCGCGATCGGTATTGCTGGAGGCGGTCCGCAACGTCTCGCCGAAGGCACAGCCAGGTGGAGTTCGGGTAGTAGCTGTCCATCATCTCCTGCCAGACCTGCACGGGGAGCCGATAGTCGGCGTCCAGATGCCAGAGGCTGTGAGTAGCCTGTAGCGGCCCGCCATCGTGCGAGAAGAGTACCGTGCCGCTGAAGAGTAGCTCGACCGGAACTTCTCCCCCTTCGAGCGCGCGAAAGTACTTCGTCGCTGCCACGTTGAAGTCGAATGTGCAGGGGACGGGTAGGGCTACGACCACCTCGTCGTTGCTCAGCGGTGGTACCACGATGCTTGCGGTGGTCCAGAAGAGGCTGCGCGGCCGTTGGCCCCATCGCCCCCGCTGGCCGAACAGGTCGACGAGGGCATGCTCTTCCGAGGCAGTGTAGCGACGCTGCCGCCCATCGATGCGCACCTCGCAATACAGCGTGATGGCGTGGATGTCATCAAGTGGTTGCCCGTTGGCGATGTGTAAGTGAAAGTTCAGCGTTGGGGCAACAGCGTCGAACGCGGGCTCGACTTGTTGCACCGTGATGCGCAGGTCAGGCATGAACTCAGGCTCCCTTCCGTGCCGGAAGCAACGTCATGGTGTCCTGAGGCTGCTTCGTCCCGAAGCTATTATGCGGGACGGTGGGAGAGGGGAAGGTATCGTCGAGTGACGTTGCAGTAAACGAATTGACTGGAAACCGTTAGCTGAAGATCGGACTGACCGCAAGCGCGCGTACTCTACTGGCCGTTCCCGGTCAGCCGACGGATCTTTGCTGCAGTGGGCTCCGACCACAGGCCGATAGTTGGTGCTAGCGTGGCCCTCGGAGTGGCCGGCGCGGCAGAACGACTGCTATCCCCCAACAGGAGCGTGGTGGCCGTTGGGGTGGCAGTCGGCCCGGTTCCGGGCTGCGTCGGCGTGGGTATGGGCGGGGTCTGTGTGACCGTGGCGGTTGGAATGGGTGTTGGCGGCAATGGGGTGGGCGTCGGCGTGAACAGCAGTGGGGTCGCCGTTGGCGCGACCGTGTTTGTCGGCGTCGGCCCCAGGGTTGGGGTCAAGGAGATCGTCGGTGTTGGCACCGGCGCGAGCGTGCCTGGCACCGTGGGGGTCGCGGTAACGACCGATGTCGGCGTCGGATTTCCTGACTCTCCGGAGGAGTTAACCCACAGCACCTGCGCCACCCATACGACGCAATCCGAGGTCGTCGTGCTGTCGGTAGAAACGCTCCGCACCGTGGCGGTGAACGTGCTGGATCCCGCCCCGATGACGGCTCCGACATCTGAGGTAAAGGTGCGGTTGTCCCAGAAGCTCCCATCGGCTCCCTGCAGCACGTCGCTAAACGTTCTGCTGCCGAGGGTTCCCGCAATCACAACTTGCTTCCCGAAGCCCGGCCCGGTTTGGCCGTCTCCAACAATGAACGTCGTCTTGCCGTCGGGCGAAGCAGCGTTGAATCCCGTGAAGGTCGAGCTGGCCGAAGTCGTCTGATCCGGGCGCAAGACGGTATTGCCGTCGTTGATCATGATCGTGCGGAGTGGGTCCGTCGCCAGCTCGTAGATCACGACGAGCGAGGCGCCGTCGGCGAGAATAGCGCCCCCCTGGGCGACGTTGGTCAGGTTGTAGGGGCCATTCGCGGAGACCAATGGCGTCACGTCGGCCCGGTAGGAGACGCTGGTGCTGCGCTGCCAGCACGTGTCGGGTCCGCTGCCGATGCGCGTGCCAGTGATCGGGGTGCCGTTCAAGGTAACGTTCTTCAGCGATGCGCTCTCACCGTTGTCAAGCATGGCCCAGTACAAGAGTGCCTGCCTGACGGCGGCTCCGTCCGGGATCCCGCTCAGGTTGATGGTGCCGGCCGTGCGACCGCGGAGACCAACCCCCTCGGCCGTGTAGTTGCCTTGCAGCGTTCGAGAGAAGGAGGGTGCGGGTCCTGGCGTTGTCGGGGGCACCACTGTGACGCCAGTGGGGCTTGCCGTGAGCGCGGCGGCAGCCGCTGCTCCGCCACCCCCTCCACCGAAGTGTGTTCCGGACTGGCCCTGCACATTGGTCCTGTCCGGATTGATCGGGGTTGACTGCGTGGTCGCCGTTCCAGACATGGGAGTCCCAGGAGTCCCGATCGTGCTGGTCGACGGTCGGGTTGGCGAGCTGATCGGCACCTGTGTCGTGGCCATTGGGGGCAGAACCGTGGAGGTTATTGCCGCCACCGCCGTAGGTAGCTCGACGATCAGCGTGGCAGTTGGCGCCGTAGTCGGGCTGTCCGTCGGGATGGGTGGCACGGTCGCCGCCGCCGTTGGCGGAATGAACGCACCTTGTTGTGCCACTGTGGGTGGTGGCGGAACTGTGGGGACGAGCGTGGATGTGGGAGCAATCGTCGACGTGCGGGTCAACGTCACCGTGCTTGTCGAAGTCGAGCCTACAAACTGAGTCCCGGTGGCCGTGATCGTAACTGTGCCGGTAGTGGCGGTCAACAAGGAGGTTGCAGTGGCTGCCTGCGTCGCTGGGAGCTGTGTGGAAGTCGCGGCGGCAGGCACGGCGGTCACGATTGGAGTGACTGCCGTCACGTTAAGCGACGTGGTGCGGGGCGCCTGCGTTGCCTGGTTGACTGCCGCCGCCAGAATCTGGGACGCGGTGCCTTGCTGATTGGGGACAAAGAGCATGCGGCTACCCGGAGGAGCTCCGCCGACCAAGGAGCCGGGTCGTACGAAGTTCGCAATCTGCCCGTTGCGGAACTCGAAACCGGTGCCCAGGTTCTGGCCGGTGGTCAGCGTTCCTGAGAGCTGCTCCGCGCCGAGCGCGCGAGCGAGGCCGCTGGAGCGTGCCGCGACCGGCTCACCGCCGGCGAGTGCCGTCACGGTCAGTGTGTACGCCCCACCGGCGCCGTCGGCGCTCATGGTGACCGTGTACTTGAGCGCGGGGTCGGGAATCGTGAGCGTCTGCCCACCGGCGCCAACGCTGTAGGTGGCGCCAGGAATCTGCGAGCCGTAGGCCGCGGCCTCTGGCTGGAAGCCGACGCTGCGGTTCCTGTCGTCAGTCACGAACGGACGAACTGGCCCGGTGACCTGGATTCGGAGTCCCGCTGGTGAGGGAGGAATGGGCTGGAGAGCCGCAGGCGCCTGGTCCTGCGTTACGACGGTCTGGAATCCGACCGGGACCTCAATTGTGACGCCCGCGGCCTCCACGAAGATATTGTCCGTCACAGCCTGAATGGTGGCTTGTCCGCCCGGTTCGATGCGAACTAGGTACTCCGTACCTCGGACGTATGCGACGGAGGTCGCGGTGACGGTCTCGAACCGGCTGTTGGCGTCGACCAATCGCTCGACGCGGTTCCACGTCTGGCCCGCCTCCTGATAGAAGGAGATGCCGACCCCCCCTCCAGGAAGCTTGTCCAGCCGGCGGACAATAAGCGACGTATCGGGGGCGAGCTCGGTGCTCGAACCGTCGAAATACGTGATGCTGGCATCGGTTTCGGCGGCTGTCTGGACGCGGTCGCCCACGCGCACCCTGGCATCCGCGCTCGGGGTTACCCTTTGCCGAGTGCCGTCGCTGCGAAGAATCTCTGCGCTCCCCCGAAGGACGACCAGAGTTGTCTCATCAACGAGTGCGAAAGCAGTGGACGGGCGCGACATGCGGAAGAACGCGAACAGGCCACCGGCGACGATCACCAGAACGAGCGGAACGGTTATGAGGAGGCGCGTCCGAGCTGTCATCGCCGATCCCTCTGGCGCAGGGTAACGCTGATTCGAGCTCGGGCTAGCAGCCCAGCTCGGATGCAGCGGATTGTAACGAGAATGTCGACGCTACGCAATCTCGAAGAGCTCACTTTCCTGGCTTGCCCGCGTTTCATGAAGCGCAACGGGTCAACAATCTAAGACGTGGCTTAGTACGCCGAACCGGCTGTGGCTTTATCATGCGGATCGAGACGTGACACCCGAGGCAACTTCTTCTGCAAGGCGGTGGACACGGACTTCAAGAACGAAGCCTCCGCCCAAGGCATCGACGTAGCGGCGCAGGGAATTCAGGGAGTGGGCGTCATAGCCGCGCTTCTCGAGACGGGCCACCTGAGCCTGGGAAACTCCGAGTCGGGTGGCAAGTTCGACTTGGGTTAGTCCTGCGGCCTGACGCGCCTCCACGAGTTGGAGCCAAAGCTCCTTCTTCGCGGCTTCCTCTTCGTAGATTCGGCGGTTCTCGGGCTCCGCCAAAAAACGGTCGCGCCATTCTTCGTAAGCCCGTGCCCCGTCCACCGCTACATTTCTCTCAACAATAGTCATGGTTTTTGCTCACCTCCTCTCCGCAGGAAATCTTCAAGCCTCGTGATCGCGATGTCGATCTCGCCGCGCGGGGTCCTCGGCGTCTTCTTCTGGAACCCATGCAAAACGACAATCTGGCGCCCTGTGATGAAGACGTATAGCAGCCGGTAGATGTTCGCGCTGCTTTCCTCACGCAGCTCCCAAAGCTTGTGCTCGATATGGCGGACGAGCGGTTCTCTCGCCCGGACGTTTCGTATGCGGAGCTGTTCAAGCGACCAGGTAAAGCGACCCTGAGTCTTTGGGTCTAGCATAGTAAGGAACTCTGCAACCGGACTAGTCCCATCTTGACGTGTATAGAAAACGATGGTCCAGTCGCTGGCGCGATTCACTATACTTATTTCAGTATATTAAGGATCATTTGTCAATATGGACACCTCGGCCATCCCGAGCCGGACTTTTCGTAGTCCCTTGACATCTGATTCCACATAATTGGCAATGCTTATGGTGTGAGCGTGTCAGTGTCAGCTGCGAAGCTTGTCGAACCACCGTCCGAATTTGCTGGTGTAACAGTCCCGCTTGTGCATGCCCCAGGGGAGGTGCACGTTGGAGGCTGCGGAGAGAAGATAATGGTCTGCCCGGGTGCGCCGGCTCCGTCCACCACAATGTCTATCAAGACTTGGTCTGTGTCTGTTCCATTGGGAGTATTGTCGCCGGGGGTTTGGTTGTCGGGGGCCAGGCCTCCACTGCAGGACCAGCTATTAGTGGTTGTGCTGCACGCCCAGCCAATTCCGCCGACGGTGAATCCTGACACGGTGGAGCGGGATGCCGTGCCGCTGATCGTCCCTGCGAAGGTCATTCCGGATATCGCCAGCGGCCCATCATTGAAGTAGTTGAACTGTGCAGCCGCCGTGTAGCTGCCGCCGCTCCCAACGGACAGGTTCTCACCGGCCGCGGGGGGTGAATCGACAAAGCCCGCCGGATCAAGATCCGCCGATGGCGTCACCGTGGGGGTTGGCGTTCGTGTGGTGGTGGGCGTAGGCGTCCGAGTGGCTGTGACCGTCGGAGTGCTCGTTCCCGTTGGTGTCGCCGTTGGAGCGAGCGTGTTCGTGGGCGCGATGGTTGGCAGCGCGGTGCCGGTTGGCGTCGACGTGGGCGACGTCGGGAGTGACGGCTGGGGAGTATTGGTCTGTGTGGACCCCACGGTTGGGATGGTCGTGAGAGTCGGCGCGGGCGGTGTGGCACCGGCGTGCTGGGCGATCTCAGCGGGTGTGAGGGCGCGACCCCACACCGAAACTTCGTCGAGCTGGCCGTCGAAAGGTAGCTCGCACGCGCCTCGGTAGGTCCCAACGTAGAGCCGACCGTGAGTTACGTTGGTGTAGCCAATCGGGATATTGGACTGGGTGCCCGTCCCCGCTTCGACGCCGTCCAAATAGACTCGAACGGTGGTTCCGTCGTAGGTGCCTGCCAAGTGGTGCCAGTTGCCGTCGAAAGCCGTGGCAGACGTGCTCGGTGACTGGGGGACGCTGCTCCCGTTGGAGACGTAGAAGGAGACGCCAGAACCATTCCAGTAGAGGCCGTAGGAGCCGGCGAAGCATTCGTTGGCGTTCGCACCCTTTGACACCAGGTTCCTATGACCGCCCAGAGACCCTTGTTGATTCACCTGACCGCCCGGAGATCCTTGCTTCACCCAGGTTTCGACGGTAACGGTCGTGGGCTCGAGGCTCGTCGACGCGGGAACCTCGACAAATCGGCCGAGCTCGCTACCACCGAACGCCAAAGCGCTTCCGAACTGACCCGCCACGTAGCTTGGATCGCTGCTGTCGACTGCCGCCGTGGATCCAAGCTGTCCATGGTTTCCTCTGCCGGAGGAGTCGACGGCAACCTGCCCCTGACCTTCGTCGAAACGCCACTGGCCGAGAAGACCGCCCTGCGGAGGTACTGTCGCGGTCAGAGATGGGGTTGTCGGAACGTGCGTGGCGCTGTTCGCGCAGCCCCGCACGTTCACCGAGGGGCTTGGGAAGGTCACTGCGTTACCGGCATCATCGGTATAGATGACCGATGTGTTCACTTGCACCGGCCCACCCGGTTTCGCGCTGTTGTGGGTCGCGGTGTAGGTCAGGCTGACGGTCTCGCTGGACAGCGTGGGTATGGTCCAGGTGAGCACGTTGCCCGCCTTGCTGACGGAACCCTTGCTGACCCCTTCACCGCTCACGGAGAAGTCGCCGTGTACCGTGTCAACGACCTTCACATTCGTCGCTGCTGGGACGACGATCGCTGCCCCAATGGCCTCGAAGATATCGCCCAGCTCGGACGAGCTAGGGGTGGTGTAGACGTGCGTGGAATCCGGGTCACTCGCGATCGAGCGCAACTGGGTGATATTGAATTGACCCAGCCCGATCGCCCAGATCTCCGTTCCCGCTGCGCGCGCGCTCGCAGCAGCCGTGGATGGGTTGCCGCCCACGCCATCGGTCATGACGAGCATCTTCTTCGTGTTGGCGCCCGTGTATTGGGCCTGGGCTGTGTTAATGCCGTTTCCAATGTCGGTACCGCCGCCCGCGGAGAGTCCGTCGATTGCAGCCTTCACTGCGTTGGCGTTGGTCGTCAGTCCTTGAGCCACGCTCGCGCCACTCGAGAATTTCACCACACCGACCCGGGTCCCGTTGGCGATGACGCCGTTGAGGCTCCCATCCGTTCCCTGGTCGATGATGTCCACGAACCTCTTCGCCGCAGTCTTCAAATCTGCGAGCGGCGCGCCACTCATGCTGCTGGACTGGTCCAGGACGAGCATGATGTCGGCCGGTCCTCCGGCGAGGCCGGTCTTCCCCGTCCCCGTGAGGCTTAGCGTGACTCGCAGTGAGCCGTTGCACTGGATATCTGTGGCGCTGAGTGTCTTGTTCCCAACGATCGCGGTGCTCGCCAACACGATTGTGGCCGTGGCTGTACCGCCCACAGTGGGAGTAAGTGGCGCAGTTGGCAAGTTACTGAAGAATCCCGGCTGACCGCAGACCACGCCCGAGTTACCGAGCAGCACTCCCTCACGCATGGCCCCGAGGAAAAAGCAGGTCATACCGTTGATCGTCACGTTCGCGCTCGTTATCTCGCCGCTGAGTGTCTGAGAGGTACCGCCAAGGGTTGCCAGCGTATAGCTGTCCTGGCCACCCCCAAGCGGGGGCGACCATGTCAACGTGGCGGTGTTCGACTGGTTGAGGCGCAGCGTGAAGTTCTGCGGATAGCCGCCTGGAGACTGGGCTCCTGGGTTCGCGCAAGCAACGTCCGAAGTGGCGCCGGGGGTGCCGCCGAGCGGATGAACGACGTAGCAGCTCAATCCGGGAGGCGCCGTGGAGTCGGCATAGCTCGTCGTCGATGGACCCAGAGGGCTGGAGGGGATGGTCGTGAGAGTTAGGCCGGAAAGGCGATCGAGAGAATAGCCGGTTACGCCCGGACCCCCCTGCCAGGTGAGCTGGGCCAGGGAGCAGCCCGTTGGCGAGCAGTTTCCTTGGTATGGACTGCTGATCGTTACGCCGAACCCGGCTCCTGCTCCGAAACCCACAGGTTGCAGCGGGGTCGGTGTCGAGCTGGGCGGTAGCGTAGAAGTCGAAGTCGAGCTTGGTCCCACAGTCCTGGTTGGACTTGGCGTCGCGCTCGGTCCCGTCGTGCTGGTGAGACTTGGCGTGGCCGTGGGCAGGCTGCCTGAAACCGTGATGGGAGCGGTGTCTCCCGTGGGGCCTACTGAGAAGCCACCCGCGGCGCTGGCAGAGGCGTTGTTGAAGTAGGTGCCCTCGGTCGCAGCCACCGTTACGTGGAAGTGCAACGTGACGTTCGAGCCTGCCGGTACGCTGAAGGGGCCGGTCCAGGTCAGGGTTTGGCCCGAGATGGTCGGGTTGGAGCTGGTGACCCCGGTGGTCGAGCTGGCGGTGTAGGAGAAGCCAGCGGGGAGGAGGTCGGAGATGGAGTTGAGTGTGATGGCGGTCTGATTCGGGTTGGAGACGCTGATCGTGTAGCCGTTGGTTCCACCGGCAGGTGACGTGGAGCTATCGGCTGTCTTCAAGGTGCTGAGAGGCAGATCGCCAACTGGCGAAAATGCGGTGAGGTGGCTGCGAACGACCTGGCCACCTGCTGGAACCGCAAATGACCAGCTAATGGACATGCCGTTGTCCTGGTTCACGGTGCAGTCACACGTATTGGGCAGTGGCTGCCGCGACTGCATTTTTGTGAAATTGGTGCTGTAATGGCCCTGGAAATAGTTGCTCCCGCCGGAGATGGGGAGCAACTGCTCGATGCGGTTGGGTGGGTTGTTGTTGGCGGTCTTGGTGCAGGCCACCGCGCCGGTGGCGGTATCGACGTAGCCGAAACCAGAGTCGGAGCCGCCGAGGTAGCAGTCGCCACCGCGGTACACGATGACGTTCTGGACAGAAGACGATGAGTTGGAGACGGCGATGTCGGTGCGGTAGGACTCCTGGCCAACGATATAGGAGTCGGTCTGGGAAATGCTGAGGCCGGTGGTACCGGCGTTGAACACGGTTACCACCCTGAACGGGCTCTCGGAGGTTCCGGCACCGGTGACGGCCGATTGGGAGACGGGCGTGAAGGCAGTGCCAATGAAGCCGTACGTGGTGGTGCCGGTCGCCAACAGGGTACCGAAATTGGCCGGGGCAGACGAAGGCGGGTAGAACTCGAAAACGGTATCGCCGAGATGAGCCACTTGAGCGGCTCCGGCGTTTCCAAGGAAGATGGCGCAGAGCGGGCCAGACGAGAGGATGTCCCGGCGCGTTGCGCTGGCAGAAGCCGTTGGGCACGTGGTGTTGGGTGTCGCGGTGGCCGTGCCTTGCGCCGCCACCGGTTCCGGTCGGGTTAGCGCGATGGCGCCGATGGCTAGTAGCAGGGAGGCAACGAGAGAGAACACGTTGGGCAGTCGCGGCCGCGACTGCCCGCCTCGGGATTGACGCTTTTCGAATCTTTTCATGCTTCGTCCGTTACCTCAGCGACACAAGCCATGTTTACAGAAGAAACGCGTTCGCCCGGTAAACCCGAGTCTGCGCATTGTACCCAAGGCACCACGGCTCGGCAATCACCCAGCGCACACTTTTCGATGACCGTTCGCTCATGCGAACGCTTAAGCGGCGCAAGCCTACTCCGCTGTTAGAATGGCGCGGGAAATGATCAGCGAGAGCACTACTACGACCGTCAGCGAGGCCCTTTCGAGATGACGCCGGGCCAGCCGGATGCGCAGAGAGGCCTCTCGCGCTCGCCGAGTGAACGGCCGATGTAAGCTATTTGCAGACTGTTCGGTGCAATCTTGTGATTGAGATCACAGTAGGTTGGGTTCCATGGGCTTGCGAAGGGCTATTGGTCTCTTCTTCCTTATTACAGCAGTCCTCGTGACGAGCTGCGGCCCGAGTGCGCCATCATCCTCGACTGGCGCGCGGTCCACGGCTCCGGGAGCCACACTGGCCCCGAAGCGCTTGACCATCGGCATGCTCGGCGTGCTGCCCGCGTTTTGGGACAATCTCGCCGCGCGCGGTGGCGTGGTGCCAGGGGCCGGCGACTTCAAGGGACTCGCGACCTCCGGGTTGATCGTCCTGGACGATAACAACGTTCTCCGTCCGCAGCTCGGCGAGGCCGTGCCCAGCGTTGAGAATGGACTCTGGCAGGTATTTCCCGACGGGCGGATGGAGGTGACCTGGCGCATCCGCGACGGGACCCGCTGGCACGATGGGAAGCCCATAATGTCCGACGACCTCATGTTCGCCGTTGAAGTCGGCCGTGATCCGGAGATCGCCGTGTTCCGGTCTCCAGCCTACGAGCTGATCGACGAAGTTACTGCAACAGATCCACGCACCGTCGTCGTGCGATGGAATGCGCCCTATATCGCAGCGGACTCGATGTTCGGCGCAGGCTCGTCCGGCAGCCGCATGTTCGCGTCGGTCATGCCAAAGCACGTGCTCGAGACGCCGTACCGCGAGAACAAGGCCTCGTTCACCGAGCTTGCGTATTGGACGACAGAGTTCGTCAGCAGTGGTCCGTACAAGCTGCGAGAATGGGTCACCGACAGCCACGTTGCCTTGGACGCCTTTCCTGATTACGTCCTCGGGCCTCCCAAGATCAGTCAGATCGAGGTTCGGTTTATCCCGGACCCCAGCACGCTGCTTGCCAACGTGCTGGCGGGCACCGTCGATCTCACGTTCAGCCGATCGGTCAGCATCGAGCAGGCGGCTTCCGCCCGCGAGCAGTGGCGCGATGGGAAGATGGTTCCGAACATCAACGGCTGGACCATGATGTACCCGCAGTTCCGCGTGCCGAACCCGGTCGTGATGCTCGACCCGCAGTTCCGCCGCGGCCTTGTGCACTCCATCGATCGCCAGCAGCTCGCCGACATCCTTGCCGCCGGGTTCGCCCCCGTGGCGGACAGCATCATCTCGCCCGGCCTGCCGGAGTACCCGCACGTGCAGTCCAGCATCGTTCGCTACAACCACGATCCTGCACGGGCGTCGCAGCTCATCGAGGCGGCGGCCGGGTTGGTCCGTGGCGTGGACGGCTATCGCGACGCGGCCGGCCAACGCATTTCTATTGAGATACGCACCACCACGAACGACGCGAACCAGAAGGCGATCCTCGCCATTGCGGACAATTTCCAGCGCGTGGGCCTCGGAGCAGAGACGGTCGTGATCCCGGTGCAGAGGCTCCAGGATGGCGAATACCGGGCGACGTTCCCGGGTCTCGAGCTCGTGAACCAGCCGAACGGCGCGGATGGATTCCAGAATCTGCTGCACAGCGCCAACGCGCCGCTCCCGGAGCGTGGCTTCCGCGCGCCGAGCAGCTCGCGAAACCGCGGCTCCTACATGAACCCCGAATATGACGCTCTGATGGACCGGTACAACGTGACGGTCCCCATCCCAGATCGCATGAGCATCATGGCGCAGCTCATCCGCCAGCAGACCGATCTCAACCTGGTGATGGGGCTCTTCTTCTCAGTGGACGCCATCATGATGGCCAATCGATTACAGAACGTCCCGCCCGCCTCGAGCTGGAATGCCCAAGAGTGGGATGCCACGAGCTAGACTGCGGGTGTTGGGGTCGCCAGGGATGAGCAGTCTCGGAATGGCGAGGAGAGGCCGTGCGGATCTCGCGCACAACCCCGGGAGCTCTGCTATGGTTGCGTCATGACGGTAACGGTACAAACCGATCAAGAGGCGAAGGCGCAGATCGTAGCGGCGCTCAAGGATCGGCTGAGTGACCGCCTTCTCGCGGTCGTCCTCTTCGGCTCGCGGGCGCGAGGTATGGCACGCCAGGACAGCGACTGGGACGTTCTTGTCATCGCGTCGGGCCTCCCAGAAGAGCCCTACGAGCGTTTGCGCATGCTGAGCACCGCGCGGCCAAACACTGTGCCGGACGTGGTCATTGTCCTCCGCGACTTGGAAACTTTCACCCACAGCCTTCAGTCCCTGTCGCTCGACCTCGCCCTCGACGGCGAAATCCTCTACGACCCACAGGGCGTGGCCGGCCGTCGGCTGGCAGCCTTGAGAAGGTTGATTCGTGCCGAAGGGCTTCGACGGAAGCACACGCCCGCTGGAGACCTGTGGACGTGGAGGGAGCCGCCCGCGGATTGGCCCTCCTGGAGGGGAAGATTGGAGCTGACGGACGACCCAGAATACCGAAGCGATCTTGCAACACGCCACCTCGCTGAAGCGCAAAAGCTCTTCGGGCTCGAGATGTGGTCAAGCTCTGTCGACCACTCGCAGATGAGCGCCGAAAACGTCGCCAAAGCGGTTCTGGCACTCGTCGGGCCTGTGGGGCGGACGCACGAACCGGGCCTGGTTCTCCAGGCGTTGATAGGAGATGGCCGTTTCCCATCTGCCGTCGTCCCGCGGGTTCAGCGGCTGGCGGAGTGTGCGCGGCTCCTTGGTTCGGAGATTCACATGTTTGCCGCGTACGGCGACGAGGAAAAGCGCCTCACGCCGTGGGATCTGTTCGCTGAAGACCGTGCGCGCGAGCTGCTCGACCTGGCAGAGGAAGCAGTCCACATCGCACAGGAGCTCGTCGCGACGCCCTAGCCTAGCCGGCGCCTCTGGGTTCGCACGACAAGAAAAGCCCAGAATCACGAAATGTGGAGGATTGGACATGGCAGCGACCGAACCGTCACGGACCAAGACCGGCGGCTACAAGGACATCCGCTCCTATCTCGCCGCGCTCGAAGAGCACGGAATGTTGAAGCACATCACCGCTGAGGTCGATCTCAAACACGAGATCGGGACCATCGCGGCCAAGTCGCTCGAGGAGGTCGGTCCTGCGCTGGTCTTCGAGAACATCAAGGGGTACGAGGGCATGCCCCTCGCCGTGAACCTGGTCGCGAACAACAAGCAGCTCGGGCTGGCCTTTGGCACGGAGCCTGAAGAAGCAAAGATTTACGAGAAGCTCGTAGGTGGGATGCAGGAGCGCATTCCATCCCGCATCGTGCAATCGGGCCCCGTGAAGGAGGAGGTCTACCACGGCGACGACGTGGACCTCTACAAGTTTCCTACCCCCTGGTGGCACGAGCACGACGGAGGCCAGTACATCGCCACGACGGCTGGCTTGATCACCCGCAATCCCGAGACCGGCGAGATCAACATGGGCTCCTACCGCGCCATGATCAAGGACAAGAACACCCTCTCGTGGGCCGGTGGTTTGCGGTCTCGCGCCAACCCCTCGGGCGGCGATCACATCTTGATGAACGAAGAAAAGGGTCTGCCGACGCCCATCGCCATCGTCCTGGGCATGGACCCGTACCTCAGCCTGGCCACGGGCTCGCCCGTGCCAGCCGACGAAGAGGGACAGACGGAGTACGAGGCCGCGGGCGCCTGGCGCGGCGAGGCCACCGAGCTCGTCAAGTGCGAGACGAATGACCTCATGGTGCCGGCCAATGCCGAGATCGTGCTGGAGGGTATCGCGGTCCCCAACGAGCGGACCGAAGAGGGCCCCCACGGCGAGTCGACGGGCTTCTACGGCGAGAACAAGGGCGCCTTCGTCATCAAGATCAACTGCATCACCCACCGCCACAACCCCGTGAGCTACGGCCTCATCTGTCAGCTCATCGAGGACTACCCGCGCCAGCTCTTCCGCTCGGGCTCGTTCCTCACTCGCCTGATCAACGAGACGGGCATGAAGAACATTCGCGAGGCGTACTTCCCCGAGGTTGGCCGCATGGGCATGATGATCGTCTCGGCCGACATCCAGGACAAGGACGATCCGAAGCGCATCATGGAAGCCGTCTGGACCATGGACAGGTGGCGCTGGGTCATCGTGGTGGACGAGGACTGCGACGTTCGGAACTGGAACGACGTGATGTGGCGTGTGGTGTCCGCCGCCGACCCCGACAAGGGCGAAGTTGTTTTCGGCACCCAGCACGAGCGTAGCGCTCGGCGGACCGACGAGCAGGACTATGACCCACCTTTGCGAGGCATGGGCATCGACGCCACCATGAAGTTCAAGGACGCGTACTTCCCGAGAGTGAACCGCGTTAGCCGGCAGCTTATCAACGCCGCCGCGGCTCGCTGGAACGAGCTCGGCCTGGCGTAGACTCGCGAGGCTCGAGCAGGAGACCGCCGTCGGTAGGAGGGGGCGATGAGCGCGAACGGTGAGCGGACCTATACCCGCGAGGATTGGCTGGACTACTGGCACACCGGCCCGGACACACTGGCCGGCCGCTACCTGCGCCGGTTCTGGCAGCCCGTGTACAGGTCGCAGGACTTGCCCGCCGGTCGTGCAAAGCCTGTCCGCATCGCCGGCGAGGATTTCACCCTCTACCGTGGCGAAGGCGGGGAGCCGCATGCCGTGGCGTTCCGCTGCGCGCATCGGGGTACCCAGCTCTCCACCGGCTGGGTCGAAGGCGACGAGCTTCGTTGCTTCTATCACGGCTGGAAGTACGGGCCGGATGGTCAGTGCACCGAGCAGCCCGCCGAGCCCGAGCCCTTCTGTAATCGAATTCGCATCAAGTCGTACCCGACCCAGGATTACCTCGGCCTGATCTTCGCCTACATGGGTGAGGGCGAGGCGCCCGAGCTCCCGCGCTTTCCGGAGCTCGAGGACGACGATGAGGGCGTGCGGGAGAACTACACCTACGGCACGCCGTGGAAGATGAACGTCTTCAACTCCCTCGAGAACGACCCGTTCCACGGCACCTGGGTGCATCGGGAGTCGTACATCGCGTCAGGCCGCATCGGCATTCCGAAGGTCCGGTGTGAGGAAACGGAATACGGCTACACCACCTTCGCCACGCTGCCGGAAGGCGCGACCCATTGGCCCGAGTCGCAGACCCACTACCTGATGCCGAACGCGAACTACGCCACGCGCACGGCCCCGGAGCTGGGGCGCGAGGCGTGGCGCGAAGCTCTGGCATGGCGTGTGCCCGTCGACGACGAGCACACGACGACGTTCGGCATCAACTTCACCCACATGCCTAAAGATGCGCGTCCCGCCTACCTGGAACGACGGAAGAAGCTCGCCGTCGAGCTGGCGGAGCTTCCGCCGTACACCGAGATCGCGGAGGCGGTCCTCCGAGGCGAGATGCGGATCGAGGACATCGAGGATCGGCACAAGCACCCCGATCGCCTGTTCAACATGCAGGACTACGTCTCGCAAGTCGGCCAGGGCGTAATCCCGGATCGGAGCCAGTGGCACCAGGGCTATGAAGACGTGACGGTCATCATGCTGAAGGGTCTCTGGCAGCGGGAGCTGCGCAACCTCGCGGAGGATCGTCCACTCAAGAGCTGGACGCGCACCAGCCGCATCTCGGTGGGCCAGGCGCACGTGTGAGGGTTCTCCTCACCACGCTCTGCTTGGTGGCAACAGCCTGCACCTCGAACCCCGCGATGTCCAGTCGTGGCGGTGGATCCGGTTCTGACTCGTCCGCTTCCGCTCCGCGCCAGACCAAGTCGATAACGGTGGGCATCACGAGCACGGTGCAGGCGTTCGGCCTCGCCGGCACGACGACGACCGCTGGCGGCTGGATGTCCGCCGGCGAGCTACACTCCCAGGGATTGATGACGTCCGATGTGAATACGCGCGCCCCCGTCGGCCGCCTCGCGGACCGCACGCCGTCGCTAGACGATGGCTCGATCTCGATGTTGCCCGACGGGCGAATGCGAGTTTCGTACCACGTGCGGCCGGGCGTCACCTGGCACGATGGTGCCCCGTTCACCTCGCGCGATCTGCTCTTCTCGTACCAGGTCAATACCGACGCCGGTCTGCCGTTCGTCAATCGAGACGCGCTGAAGCAAGTCCAGTCCGTCGACGCTCCGGACGATGAGACGTTCGTCTTCTTCTTCTTCAACGGTCCGTACTACCTGGCAGACTCCCTCGGCTTGCGGCTCTTCTGGCCTTATCCGCGGCATCTCCTGCAAGAGTCGTACGACCACTACGTGACCACCAAGAGCGCTGAAGACTTTGTGAATCAGTCCTACTTCACCAGCGGATACGTCAACCTCGGTCCGTTCCGCCTGGCGTCGTTCGATCCCGGCGAGGGGCTGAGGTTCGAGGCGTACGACAAGTACTTCCTTGGTCGCCCCAAGATCGACGTGATTCACCTCAAGACATTCGGCAATGAGAACACGCTTCTGGCCAACCTCCTCGCCGGAGCGGTCGACGTGTATATGGATCTGGCGTTGAATCCGGACATCGGATTCCAATTGAAGGAGCGGTGGGACGCCGCCTCCCAAGGCACGGTCTTGCTGACGACGGGCTACATCCGCTTCCTCGTGCCCCAGTACAGAGCCGCGTTCCAGAAAGAGTCGGGCAATCTCGATCCGACCGTGCGCCGTGCGCTGTTCTATGCTCTCGACCGCGAAGCGCTGTCCGCCGCGCTCCAGGATGGTCACGCAGAGCTCGCAACGACCTCCATCCTGCCTCCCGAGGATCGCAACTACGAAGGCGCTCGCGACGGGCTGCGCCACTACACCTTCGATCCGGATCGTTCGAAGGCGCTACTGGCGGAGGCGGGGTGGATATCGGCGCCGGATGGCGTTCTGCGACACCCCAGGGACGGGCGCAGGTTTCAGACGTCGATCTGGTCGACGCCAGGCTCCGAGAAGGAAATCGCCGCGATCGCGGACTATTGGCGACGCGTCGGTTTGGACGTTGAAGAAGTGATGGTGCCGCCCGCCTTCACGAGGGACAATCAGTACCGCGCCAGCTATCCGGGCTGGGAGACGACTGCCAACTACGCAGATTCCTCGTTCGGCCGTCTCAAAGACCCATCAGGGCCTGATACGCGGTGGGCGGGCGCGAATCGCGCGGGGTACGACGATCCGCGCGCCGCGCGCCTGGTCGATACCTACTATCACAGCATGACACCGCGGGAGCAGCAACAGTCGGTGCGGGCCATTAGCGATTTCGTGGCGGCCGAGCTGCCGTACCTGCCGTTCATGTTTACGGCGGACAACATCGGCATGCGAAAGGGAGTCGTCGCCTTCGGCGACTTCGCGGGCGGCGCAGGCGCGGGGTCACCCTACGGCTCCTTCACGCGCAACGCATACTTATGGGACCTCGCCGGCTAGCCAGTCGGCGTCAACGTATCGGCTGCAGGTCCCAGTCCGCGATGTTCCACGAGTGCAGGATGAAGCCGCGATGCGCCGTGCCCGTGTTCGCGACGACACCGGTCAGACCGCCTGACTGGGGCACCAGATCGTTCCGGAAGTAGAGCGGAAGGAGCGGCAGGTCTGCGGTGTACACGCGGAGCATCTCCCGCTCGACGTCCAAGCGGGCCTTGTCGTCCATGGAAACCAGCAGACGATGGTCCAGCTCATCCCACGCCGGGTTCGAGTAGCCGCCGCGGTTGGTCCCTGTCCAGCGGTTTTCGAGGATGGCGATGTTGTACGTGGCCGTCTTCCGCGTCACGCTCGCCAGGCCCATGGGGTTGGAGCTCACGTCCACTCCGCTGAAGGTGGTTCTGTCCTGGCGGTCGCGCAAGGCGACGGCGTTCCGCTGCTCGTAGCTGCCGACGATCCCGAGCTCCTTCCAATCGGAGGCGATGATGTTGGCGTCTCGCTCACCGTCCGAATCGCGCATCGTGAGCGTGAATTGGCGGCCGGCTTTCTCGAGGACGCCGCCGCTGCCCATCTGCCAGCCTGCTTCCTGAAGCAGCGACATTGCCCGTCGCTTGTCCGTCGGATATCGGGTCATCGCGTCCTGCAAGAGCTGATAGTTCGCGAATGACGGGTGCAGCCAGCTATCTGCCGTCACGCCGAACTCGCCAAACGCGACTTTCGTCAGCTCAGGACGGTCGATGCCAAGGAGTAAAGCGGTGCGCACCCTGCGGTCGGTGAGGTCCGGCGGGGACGGGTTGTGGTACTGCTGTACCTCCACGAATCGATAGGAGATCGGGTCCATCAGCACGGTGCCGTAGCGTTCGGCTTCCCAGTCGCGCTTGAGGCCCATCATCGCGTCGAAATCAGGGGCGCTGCCCAGCGTGAGCATCGAGTTCAGGGACCGGGCTCGGAGGTTCGCCAACATCGTGTTCGAGTCCGGGATGAACTGAATCCGGACCGAGTCGATCTTCGGACGCCCCAAAAAGAACTTGTCGAAGGCGGAGAGCTCGATGTGGCTGCCGCTCTCCCATCGGTTCACGCGGTACGGCCCGAGCCCAACGAAGTCCTGATTGAAGAACGGCTGCGCCAGGAACGATTCCTTTGCCTCTCGGTACTGCCGCTCCAGGAGATGCGCGGGTAACGGGTACAGCTCGCGGTGTTCCAGCCGGTCGGCGAAGGGGTAAGGCGTGGACCACGTAGCCACCACCGTGGAGGCATCGGGCGTCTCCATCTGCTCGAGGACCTTGAGGGCTTCCTGGTTCGCGTTCGGCACCTCTGGGTCGCGGCCGATTTGCCAAGAGAACAGCACATCCGCGGCGGTAAATGGGGCGCCATCGTGCCAGGACACGTTGGATCGCAGCTTGTACGTCGTCTCCATCCGACCGTCGGGCATCAGGCGCCACGTTCCCTTGTCGAACGAGGGTAGCTCTGCAAGTAAGCGGGGTTGCGGCGAACCATCGGACGTGATGGCGACGAAGTGTTGGTTGACCATGTTCGCCATCTCACGAGCGCCGGTTCCACCGCCTGACTGGATCGTGTCCCAGAGGTTGGCGATGTCCTCATCCATACCGATCGTGATGGTCTTCTGAGCAGACGTGGCGGGGCCCTCTGCTCGAGTTTGGCCGGTCTGTCCAGCTCTTGACGACTGGGCGGGGCTGGAGGGCGAACACGCTACTAAGGCAACGATCGTCATGAGGACTGCTGAACGGAGCACCACGTTGTTCATGTCATCTGTCAGACGGAGGCGCGGCGCTGGCCGCGCGTTACCCTCTGTCGTTTGGCGGCCATCAGCAGGTCGCCAGTGTTGAAGAGCTCGCGATAGTACCGACCACCCTTGACGCCAGAAACGCGAAATCCGCCTGGTTCCTGGACGATCGTGTTGATGTCGACCTGATGGCGGTCGAGCTCTTGGCCGAGGGTCCGGAGCAGCTCGGCCAGGGAGCCCGCTGGATTCCCGACTCCGCCCTGGCGCATCTCGCGCGCCTGCGCCCGTAGGTTGTTGAGCTCATGCTCCTGATAGGCGCGCTGTTCGCCACCCCGAGCGCGCCGCTCCCACGAAACGGCGAGGAACGCTTCGCGGTTGACGATCTCGACCTGGGTTGCGGCTTGGGAGTCAAGGTAGCGGCCTAGCGCACGCAGCACATCCGCTTGTTCGCCCTGTTCCGGCATAACGCCTCCGTGTGTGACGACCCTGACCGCTTTGCTGGGCGGCTCAGCCGACACTAACCCTTGGGCGCATAGTGTAGTGCGCTAGCAGGGTATCAGACAAGGAAGATACGCGCCGTGTGGCCACAGCGTGTTGAGGGAGGCGGCGAGTTGTTGTCGCTTCGGGGCTGCTACACGCTCCAGAAACAACGAGGACGGCCCTGAAATGCTCGGAGCCATCCTCGCTGTGTGTCCGACTGACAACCCAGTGGAGAGGGCAGGCGAGGTGGATTCGGCCGCCCTGGGCGCCAGTGACAGTGGGATAGTAGCAAGTAGCATTGGCGCCCGGCGTCGCAAACGCGTCACAAGGGGCGCGCTTGTTACCGCACACCGCCAGCAACTGGTGCTTGGCGGCCAGCAACCCACTCGACGAGGGCTAGCAGTGTCTGGAAGCCGAAGGGCTTTTGCAGGTAGCCGACTGCCCCGACCTCGTCGATGGTTTCGCGGGAGTCGGCGGCGGTACACAGGATGATCGGGGCCTTTGTCCCACGTCGCAGTCGGTAGTTGCGCGCAAACTCGACGCCGCCCATGACCGGCATCTTTAGATCGAGCAGGATCAGGTCCGGCCTGATGAGCTGGACCGTGTGGAGGGCATCTTCCCCATGGATTGCTGTGATTACCTGGTACCCCTCCATAGAGAGCACCAGCTCGAGCGCGTCTCTAAAACCGTCATTGTCTTCGACCACGAGCACGGTCGCCGCCATCCAGGTCCCCCGATTGGAATTGGTAACTGGGCGGCAGAATACCATGCAGTCACTTGTCGTTTGCCTCACACGTCGGTCACAGGCGACTTTCGTGGCGCGTTCGTGCTCTCTTTGTGCGCATATCTTGACAAGACAGTGCCCGCGCATGGCTGGACCAACGAAGCCCGCCCAGCGATGCGCCGGGCGGGCTTCGGAGCGCGTTTGCGAGTTGATCTCGCGGCCTACGCGGCCACGAGGTCACCATGCTTGAGGAGCGGCATGACTTCGGCGTGGAAGGTCTTCAGCCCCTCGATGTAGTCGGGCATGTCCTTCACCAGTTCCATGTCCAAGCCCGCGTACTCGGAGACGAGCTGCTTGGCGCGGGCCGGATCCGCGTTGAGGTAGGCCATGGACTCTTTGACGGCAGCGTTGAACGCCGCGATCTCTTTCTGGTGCTGTTGCGCCCACGGTCGGAGCGCCCACCAGGAGCCGACGGGCTGATCGGAGATGGTCTCGATCATGTACCAAGACACTGGGCGCCCGTATCCGGCCTTGATAATCTGCGTGGTGTACGGATCCAGGGCGACGTCGGCATCCACCTGGCCCGAGCGCAATAGGTCCGCGTGAGCGCTGAAGGGAGCCTCCACCAATTGGACGCTGTCCACAGAGGTGCCGGCGCGCTGGAGCAGCTCTTTCAGCGCAGCGTAGCCCTGCCCCCGTGGCGACGAGACGCCTATCCTGAGACCGTTGAGGTCCTTGACGCCGTTGACACTGGAGTTCACCGGAACTAGGATGGCGTTCGAGACAGGAGCGGTCGTTCCCGCGGTCTCATTCTGTCCAACCAGAACGAGATCGAAACCCTGCTCCTTGTCGCGCCACGCATAGGGGTGAGCCACACAATAAACTGTTGAAGCAGTCGGTGATTGTGCCCCAGTGGAAAGGTAAGGCCGTCTGATCGCCAGGCGTGAATCGTTGCCTCTCACACGGCGGTGCGGAGGATTTTGGTGGAACGCCCCAAGCATTCGTTCGGTTGAGACCCGGCTCGGCGCTATTGATGCCGCCTATAGATAGAAGGAGGACCCCTTGTCGACACGTATTGTGATCTCGGCTCCGCGACCCGCCCCCTTTTTTGCGCCCCTGTTTGTCGCTATCGACAAGGGATTCCTGGCTGAACAGGGACTCGAGGGCGTGATCACCTATGGGCTTGGCCTCGACGGGATGGTCAAGGGTGAGGTCGACTTTGCCTCAGGCATGGCGGCGTACAAGCAGTTCCTCGGGGGCATGCCCGTGCGCCAGATCTGCGGCATATCCAGCCGCGAGTCCTCCCACGTTCTCATGGCGCGGCCAGAGATCGAATCCATCGAGCAGCTCGAGCACATCCTCCTTCCCGGTGGCGGTTCTTCGGAGTTTCAGAACGAGCGGTTCATCACGGAAGTAACGAACATCTTGGCCAGCAATGGCGTTGATCTCGTGACCTCCGAGATCGAGACGCAGGCCATCGAAGGCTCCCACAAAGAGCAGTGGCAAATGTTGAACGAGGGCATCGGCGACGCGGCGACGCTCGGAGCGCCGTGGTCGATCATCGCCAAGAAGGCCGGCTACCGAAACCTGGGGCACGAGTCCGACTACAGCCCAAGCCCGTCCGGTGCCGGCATCTACGTCTCGCCTGAGACGATCGCCAAGAACCAGGATGCAGTCCAGGGGTTCGTCCGCGCCTACGTGAAGAGCATGCGCTATTGCCAGGAGAATGTGGAGGGCACGCTCGAGACCCTACTGAAGTACTCGGCGTCGTGGGGCGTCGAAACGCCTGAGCTCGCCCGAGCTGCCTACGATGAGGTCTCGCCGTACTGGCGACTCGAGCCCGATTCGGGCGTGCTGGACAAGGCGATGCAGAAAACGTGCGACCACATGGGAGTGCCCGCGGTCTCGGTTCGTGAGTTCCTGGATACGCGGTTCCTGGAGGAAGCGCTTCGCGACTGACCGGCAGTTGCGCTCCGCTGGCTTTCATCCTATGCTTCAATCGAGCTTATGATGTTTCGTGATCGTCACGGGCAGTAAGCGCGAAGCGGGTGTCGCGCCCGGAGGGGATGACCGCCATGACAAGCGAGAACGCTCTGATTCGCGAGCACTATCTATTGAGGGGCGTGTCTGAAGAAGAAGCAGAGCTGATTCTGCGCGACGGCTACGATGTGTACTTCTCGCCAGGAGAGGTCGTCTTTCGTGAGGGGGAGGAGGCGCAAGGGCTCTATCTGATTGCATCGGGGACCATTCGCTTGTCAGCGACGGGCCCAAATGGCGAGACGATCATCGCGACCGTGGGCGCAGGCGACGTTCTGGGTGAGCTCGGGGTGCTTGATGGCGAGCGGCGATCCGCTCGAGCTATCGCGATCGGTATGTGCTGCGCATTCTTCGTGCCTGCTGAGCCGTTCCTCGACATCCTCGAGAGCTCGCCCGCCGTATGCCTCCGACTCATGGCGATGCTGACCAAACGCTTGCGATACGCCAACGGCCGCCTCGGCGAGGTGGCCGCAATGAACGTCGAGCAGGAACCCTCGCTGGCCTAAACCAGCTAGGCCAACGCCCTTCTGCACCGGGAAGCTACGTCCGCCGGCTGCCCGCGCCTGTGGCGCTTACGCTCGATTCTTGGCAGAATCCTCCGTCGAGGAAAGCATGACGATTTATAGGACGCGGACGATCATCCTGTCGTGCTTGGCGCTTGGTGTGTTGATGGCGGCATGCGGTCCGTCCCAGACTACGACTCAATCCCGCCCTCAGGACCAGGCGACGGCCTCGTCCGAGCCCGGTCGGCAGAAAACGATCCACCTCGGCGTCTCGGACGACGTGAAGGTCATGCCCATGATGGGCAGCAACACCACAGCCGGTGGCTGGCAATCGGTCAACGAGCTGTATGCCCAGGGCCTCGTGAGCTCCGACCGAGACGTGCGGCGGCCCATCCCGCGGCTGGCGTCACAGGTACCGTCTTTTGAGTCGGGCACGATCGAAGTGCTGCCGGATGGACGGATGCGCACGACCTACCCGCTGCGACGGGACGTCAAATGGCACGATGGGCAGCCCTTCACGGCAAGCGATCTCACGTTCACCTTCGAGCTTATGAAGGACCCGAACGTCCCACATTTGAGCGTGGAGGCGGTCAACGTGATGGAGTCCGCCGAAGCTCCGGATGACTACACGTTCGTCATCTACTGGCGGACCCCCTATTATCTCGCCGACTCGGTAGGCCTCCGCGCGTTTTGGCCGCTTCCGCGTCACCTCCTCGAACAGCCCTACCGGACGGTGGACGCGCTCGCCTTTACGAATTTGCCGTACTGGACGAGCCAATACGTTCACACGGGGCCCTTCCGTGTTCTAGAGTTCCGCCCGGGCGAGGAGATCACCTTCGCGGCGTTCGATGGCTACTTCCTTGGTCGACCCAAGGTGGATCGAGTCATCGTTCGCGGCTTCAACGACGAGAACGTCTTGTATTCAGCGCTGCTCAGCGGCGCAGTGGACATGATCATGGACAACTCGCTGAGCCCAGATAAGGGCCTCGAGCTCAAGGACGCGTGGGATCGGTCGGGCGCAGGAACCGTGTATCTCGGCGTTGGCACGACTCGGTTCCTGGCTCCACAGTTCGACCCGGCGGTCCAGCAGACGCCCGCGCTCCTGGATCCTCAGGTGCGCGCCGCCCTGATGTTCTCGATGGACCGGGCCAGCATCTCCGAGGTCATCCAGAATGGCCACCGCGAGTTCATCGCCAACTCGCTGCTCCCCCCGGGGGATCGCCTCTTCGACGCGACCAAGGACAGCTTTGCCCTCTTTCCTTACGATCAGGCTCGCTCGCGCTCAATCCTGGAGCGCCTCGGGTGGCGCATGGGCGGCGACCAAGTCCTCGTTTCACCCAGTGGGGAGCGCTTTACCACGAACCTGTGGACCACGGAGGGTGGCGGGCGCGAAATTGCACTGGTCGGCGACTATTTGAAGCAAATTGGCATTGGGGCCGAGCAGTATGTAATTCCGGGCGCGCGCGTGCGGGATCGCGAGTACCGCTCGCTGTATCCCGGCATGGAGACGTCTGCAGCGGGCTACGGCGACTCGATCCTCAACCGGGTGGACTCGCGGCAATCGGCGATTGCGCCCAATTACTCCGGCACGAATCGCGGGCACTACCTCAACCCGAGCCTCGATACGCTCATCGATCGGTACCGTGGCAGCATCGCCATCCGCGACCAAGAGCAGGCGGTCGCGGCCATCGCACAGTCGATGGCGACGGATCTGCCGCTCTTGCTCCTGTACTTCAACCCGACCACGCCGGCCGCGCGCAAGGGTATCAAGGCGCTGGACGATTTCATGGGTGGCGCCGAGGGCGCCCAGCTCTACGGCACGTTCACCCGCAACGCCCATGAATGGGACGTGCTTTAGCGATTCACAGCGTCATCCACTTACTCGATGCCTGACGGAAAGCCTTGGTCGTGGTCGACTACGACGTCCACCACTGTGAGGTTGCGCTTGTTGTCGAGCGCCTTCCGCATCGCTGGGGCAACCTCTTCGGGGCGTTCGACCCGGATGCCCTCGCAGGTGAGGCCGCGAGCGATGGTGGCGAAGTCGATGCCTGGGTTGAAGTCCATCTCCTCGCGCAGCGGGCCGCGCATGCGGTTTTTCTCATGCAGGTACGTGCCGTTGTTGAAGACCACGACCGCCATGCCGAGGTTGTAGCGGGCGCCCACCTCCAGCTCGGCCAAGATGCCGCACATGAGACCCCCGTCTCCTTCGAAGCAAATCACCTTCTTGTCGGGGGCGGCGAGCTTGGCGCCGAGCGCCATCGGCAGGCCGGTTCCAATCGCACCGGTCCCGCGAGGGCTGATGAAGGTCATCCCTGCGTCGACCTTGAGGTGCGAGCTGGCCCACATGAAGGGGCTCGATCCGTCGGAGACGAGGATCGTGTCCGAATCGATGAAGGGGCGGATCTCGTGGATCAGCCGACCTGGGTTCATGGGGATCGCGGTCGAGGCCTCGACGTCGCGGTTGTCGGCCTCCCAGTCCAGGAGCAGCCCCTTGATCTCCTCTGCGCGACTGTTCCTCGGCCCATAGGCGTCCTCACGGAGCGCTTGGGTAAGATCGCGGATCGCGAGTTTCGCGTCTCCGATGATGCCGACGCGCGTCGAGAAGTTGCGACCGATCTCCATCGGGTCGATGTCGATGTGGATCAGCGTGGAGCTTGCGTCGGGGAGCGTCCAGTTATTGGTCGCCATCTGGTTCGTGCGGCTCCCGATGAGCACAACGACGTCCGACTCCTTCACAATCTGCGCGGCCACCCTGCCGCGACCGAGCTTGCCACCCTGGATGTGGCCAATGCATCCAACACTCAGCGGGTGGTGCTCTGAGAAGGCGCCTTTGCCCGAGATGGTCGTCGCAACCGGAATCTCGGTGAGGTCGACCAGTTTGCGCAGCTCATCCCAGGCTCGCGACGTAATCACGCCGCCGCCGGCGATGATGCACGGCCGCTCCGCCTCGGCGATGAGCCTGGCTGCTTCCTTGATAAGCGCGGAATCCGGCTGGATGCGCGTGGCGGGGAACTGCTTGAAGTCTGGCTCCGCGAAGATCCGCGGATTTGGCACCTCGCGCTTCTCGATGCCCCGTGGAATCAGCACCACCGGGCCCGGTCGGCCGGACGTGGCGATGCGGAAGGCCTTGCGCAGCATCTCGGGCATCAGCGCCGGGGTAGGCACTTCGGCGACCCACTTCGCAAGCGGGCGCGTGAGTGCAACCTGATCGTACGAGTAGAGCGCGTTCTTGCCGTCCATTCCAATGGGCAGCCCATCCAGCAGCACGATGATCGGGACCGATGAGTTGTACGCTTCCGCGAGACCCATGAGTGCGTTCGGCGTACCCGGCCGATTGATGGCGCACACGCCAGGCTTTCCGCTGACGCGCGCATAGCCGTAGGCCATGAGCTCGGCAGATGACTCCAGGTGGATGTTGATCGGGCGCGTCCGGGAGGTGTCGAGATCCGTGTAGATGCGCATGCCGAAGACATATTCGACTTCGTACTGGGCTAGCGTCTCGCAGACGGCCTGATCGACGGTCATGCTCTTCATCATCGGGCTCCTTCGCGACACGTCGTTCTCAGGTCAGCCTGACGAGCCTGAGCTTCCAAGTTCTTCATCCGCGAGAGTCTTCAGCGTCGGCAAGTGTACTTCTACCACGTCCCAGACGCGTTCTGGATGGACGTTGAGATAACCGTGTGCCAGGCGGTTCCGAAAGTCCACAATTGAGCGCCACGGGACCTCGGGGTGACGTAGCTTCAGAGCGTCGGACAGGTGCGAGACTGCGTCCGCGAGCGTCTCGAGTCGATGAAGGACTGCCTCGAATACGAGCTCCTCTTCCAGCGCAGAGTCTCGAGGGACAGCGGTCCACCGATCGAGCCGATCGATGCTCTCGCGGATGTACTCCAGATAGCGTGTATCTCCCTCTGTCACAATGGGACTATGTCGCGCTCGACCGCCTCCCGGGCATGGCCTTGGACGCTTTCGGCCACATCGACCGAACAGCCAAGCAGCTCCTCCAAGTCCCGCCGGAGATCCTCGAGAATGCCGAAAAACTCGAAGCCTCTGCGGTCGGTGTCAATGTCTACGAGGAGGTCGACGTCACTCTCCGAACGCGCTGACCCGCGGGCGACCGAACCGAACACCCGCACGTTGTGGGCGCCGTGGGTCGCCGCCACCCGAAGGATTTCGTGACGGCGAGCGCGCAGGTAGTCCAGGGTCATTCGGTCCGGCCGAGGTGCTCGCATGGAGAATCTCCTCGTTGGAGCCTGATCCTATGTTAACGCCTGGTCGCAGCCGCACTCCCCTCGTCAGTGTTCAGATTCCTTCCCGGCGGCGGGAAAATTGCGACGCACTTGGACGAGTTGAAGATGTAGGTCGGGGCAAAGGTGAGGATCTCAGCTTTCCGTCCTTCCATCGCCCCTACGAGACAGATCCAGTTGCGCATCTCGTGTTGACCGGAGGTGCGCATCTGCTTGGGTTCCAGCTCGCGCCATTTGTGCTGCTCACCTGCCTTGAGCTCCTCGTATCGCTGCGCGTCCGTATCGACGTCGCCCCAGACGAAGCCGTGCATGCCCGTCAGCGAGGCATGCGACCAGCTCGACGAGCCGATGATCGCAACGCGATATGGGCTGGCCTCGCAGACCTCAGCGACCGCCTTGCCCAGATCGTAGCAGCGCCACGCCGGCGGCGACGGGGGCGGGAGTACCGTGTCGGACGGGATGTTCTCTGGCAGGCGGCCGGAAACTGACTCGACGCCGGGGAGCGGCATCCGCATGTCCTCGCCGTACGCGCTCACGTGGAAGGGTATGAGCGGGTAGGGGAAACCATGACGGTCCCAATCGAGGTAGTCCAGCGTGGCCGTGAACGCGTGGCCGAGGGCTTCGCGATGGTGCAGCTTCCACGAGCAAGACACGTCGAACCCCTTGTTGATCAGCTCCCCCGCGAGCTGGGTGCCGAACCGCTTGTGACCCGACACTTCGGACTGGGGCTCCGGCTTCTCGATGGGTATCCCGAAGTCGACGCCGTTCGAAGCGCGACGGATGCTGGCGGTGTGACCGCCGAGATCGAAGGCGTCGGCGGCGTACACGCAGAATGGCGGGAGAATGTCCTCTCGGAAGTTTTCGTACTGGTCGTCGCCGAACATGATCACGACGTCGGGTTTGAAGGCGTCGAGCGCGGCCCGCGCCTTCCGATAGCCGGAGATCACCGCCTCGCGATGTCGCCGTGCCGCGGATGCGCCCTCGTCGTCGCCCCATTCCTCGCGCATCGCGGCCGGCCATTGGGAAGGATCTTTCCAGCGGTCGGGCGTTCGCTCGCTGAGGAAGTTGTGGCGAAAGTAGTTGTTCGCCATCGTCTCGTCGGTGAGCCGCGGCTGCGGGCCGTGCGGACACCCGATACCCAGGATCTCGCCCATCCCTTGTTCCTCCCTAGATGACCTCGTCATCGCCTGCACGCGACCTCAGGCCGCCGCGATCATGCATCCTTCAATTGCGTCGCGGGGCGGCGACCATTGTACTCCCGCCGTCCGCGTCACCCGGTGGGAGCGGTTACCGCCGTGGGGATCGGCGACGGAGTTGCGGTTGGGGCCGATGTTGGCCCGGGAGTCCGAGTAGGCTGCGGGGAGGGGGCGGCGCATGATTTTTCAGAGGGAGCAGCTCCGATGCGCATGATTGGAATGGAGCCGGATGCGAGCCGACCCAATTCGTCGGGATCCACCTGTCCGTCGAACGCGAACAGGACCGGAATCGCCGTCCCGACCCCGGCCGGTTGACCGACGTCGACGACCCTGCCGGACAGTGGAGCGCTGCTCGTCGTCCCGGCGGCGTTGGCTGCAGGCAGGATGGAGACGACGTCGCATACGTGGAGGTGGGCGAGGGGATCCTGGACCATGACGGTCATGAGCTGTGTTGCCGGTGTGAGGCGGAACTCCTGGTACCGCGCGTCGCTGTCCAGGAGGGCATGCTCGACCCAGTTTCTCTCATGGCGGGATAGAGCGACAATTATGAGACTGCCGAAAACGACGTACCAGAGAATCCGCGTGAAATCCATGAGTCTCGACCGTCTCTGACGATTCTCACTTGTCCGACGCGGCTTCCGCCCCTGATCCGCTGCGGACGCGTACCTGACAGACATCAGCGAGTCCCATCCACTTTGGCGCTTGATGTTGCGGCCGGCTTCGTCGCATCCTCGCTGGATCCGGACGGCCTATTCGCTCCCGTGGAATCAGAGCCGGCTTTGAGGGTATACGCGTACTGGTCTGGCAGCGGGATTCCATATTCGAGCCAACGATGAATTTGCTCCCATAATGCGCGCTCCTGGCGCGCCGTGATGGGTTTCGCGGGCAGGAGCCCGAATGCGTTGAGCAAATCCCCGCGGTGCAGGTCGATCTGCAGTCGCATCTGGCGAGCGAGCTCCCTGGCTGCTGAGCTCGCTCCACGGTAGCTCAACCAGCAGCTGGCCGACGCTGCCAGCCAAACGAAGGGGGAAAGCCAAACCAACCTCCCTCCGAAGGCGATTGCCGTTCCGACGACGGCCACGGCGCCGGCGCCCACGGCGCACCACTCCATGAGTTTGAGCTGGTCCTGTGCGGCCGCGAGCTTCGGCTGCGCCGAGATAGTAGCGAGCCCGCTCAAACGTGGTAGAACAAGCCCCGCATCCATCTGGTACATCTCGTCCGCATAGGAATCGACGGCCCGAAGCGTGTTGCCGATGATCGTCGGGGCGAGCGCCGCCTCGTGGGCCGGATAGTAGATGCGCAAGTTCCTGTGCGCCTCGTCGGCGGCGTATTCGAGCACGCAGATCCCGCCCTCGACCAGCGTTTGTAGGGACGACCGCGCGTGCTCCAAGATTGTTGTTGCCGCAAGCCCGGCAGTTTGGTACCCCGGCGGATGCAGAAGTCGGAGAAGGTCGAGCTTGGCGCAGCATTCGCGAAGCAGGTCGGCGGGACGGTAGAGCCGCTCGACAAGCTTGTCGTCCTCGTCACGCGCGTCTGGATTGTTCTGAATTTCCTTGAACCAGTCATCCTGTGTGCTTCGGCTGCAAATCCACGTCTCGACGTCATCGTCGCTCGCGCTCGGTGCATTCTCCGAGAGCAACCCTGCTAACGCATCCTCGAGGCGCGACAGCGCTTGAGGCGTGACCGCTTTCTCGGTCCAGATCCCTGTGATGGTTCCGTAGGCTGGTAGCCGATCCTCAACGCGAAGGTGAAGCGTCTTCAGCTTGCCCGCCTCGACTAGCTCGTCGGTGTGATTGTCGGCACCGTGCCGTACGTCGTCCTCATCAGGAACGATTTTTTCCAGCCATCCAGCGCTTGATACCCGCGTTCGTCCGGCTTTCGGGCCAACTTCTACGACGAAGCCAACCGCGCATGCGTCCTCGAGGTCTGCAGAAGACAACTTGGAGTCCATAGAGTAGGCAACGCTCTTCCACCGCCGGCCAACGAGATCCCTTTGCGCGGCGTTACGACCGAAACGAATCGGTGGGCTTGCAAGATTCCCGACGTTGTCGACCTCAGTATCGAACGTGGCGGCGTCCTCTGGGGTGAGGGCGACAACGCAGCCCCCATCGATCAACTCCACGAAGCATGCCCGCTCGACGACGTTGCTCGACTCGGGCTTGAATTCAATCCTGAGCAGCTCTCCTGATTCCGGGACCGGGGAGGCCGCGGGACCGTCATGCGATTCTGGGGACCTAGGGACGTGTCCGATCCAGCGTCTGGTCCGGGGAGTATCGTCTCCCAAGCACTCGGAGACAGATGAAAAGCGTGGGGAGACTCGGAGGGTTGGAGGCGGGTCGCGAAGGGCTCGCTCGACGCGCGGCTCGACGGCCAAGGTGAGTTTGAGTCCCCCTTCGGGCTGACGGACGCTGGGTTGGGGCGCGGCCTGCTGCCCGTTTGCTCGCGAGGTGGCGCCCGGAGTCTCGTCGCTTCCCGTCTCCTTTTCGGTTGCTTTCACCTGAGTGGCAGGTGGCGGCGCAGATGGTGCGCTAGGTGCGGCACTATCCGCAACGGCGAGCACCAACGAGCCACCAGGGTTCAACAGCTTTTCACCGTCTGTTGCAGGCCCGAAGAGGTACACGACGTCGCCAGGTTGGGGTGCTATCGGACCAACCGACTCGGTGATCGGGACTTGCACTCGGGGCATGCCGTATACCCACGTGCAGTCAGGAGCCGTCAACAAGTCGTCTCTCGAGATTGGCTGGCCCTCGGCGATCGCGTTGACCGTGATACCCCCGATGATCTGCGCTCTCCGGTCGAGTGCGCCTGGCGTGGGCGTGGAGCTGGCCTCGACTCGCACGTCGGCGGCTGTCAGCGTCGAATGCATCGGCAGTCTACGGGTCGCCACGAGCGATTGCTGGTTCCGCGACTCAGCGAGGTTTCGGCGCAGCCGGTCGAATGCCTCGTAGCGATCGTGTTGAGCATCCCACTCCCGCTGATGACGTGCGACCAATGGGTCGTGCAGATCCCGCAAGACACTGCCGGCCCACTCGCCCGCGAAGAGTCCCTGTAACGTGGTGGACAGTCCATCGAGTGCCGCCGCTGCCAGTGCAAAGGCGAAGATGGCCAGGGCGATGGCGAATAACGGTCCCCAGCTCGAGCTCAGGAGCCGCAGGCTTTCGAGCCAGCTCCACCCGAAGGAGAACCCATAGATCGTGGCGAGAGAGACGATCACTGCTCCCAGGGGCAGCATGACGCTGATCGGCAGGCCGGCGAGCATGTTCGTCTGCACTTTTGTCTGAAATGCTGCCAGGAAGCTCCCAACCGTGCTGAACAGTGGTGGCATGGCCTCCTCCGTCTGACGCCCCATGAGCCACGGGCTCGACCTATTGACGCGGTTCGAGACTTGTCTGAATGCGATAGAAAACCATCTACATGCCGTGTTGTCAACCTGAAAGCTGGAATGTAGGGCGCAGTCCGTCGTAGGCCCAACCTGTGTTAAGCTGGGACACTTTGGAGGGAATTCCATGCTCTGGCAGGATCTTCGCGCCTACCTTGCAAAACTGGATGAGATGGGCGAGCTTACGCACGTCTCAGAAGCGAATTCAGAAGAAGAGATCGGCGGCATCACCGAGTTGATGACCGAACGAAACGGCCCGTCGCTCCTGTTCGACGACGTGCCCGGGTACCCGTCCGGCTTTCGCGTCGCGGCCAATCTATTGACCACCGTGCGGCGCACCACGACGGCGCTCGGCATCGGGTCCGAGCCACTCGAGGAGGCGTCGGAGCGCTGGCGCGCGAAGATGGCCGATATGAAGCCGGTGCCCGCGCAAGAGGTGGCCTCGGGGCCGGTGATGGAGAACGTGTTAGAGGGAGACGACATCGACCTCCTGAAGTTCCCGACGCCGAAATGGCACGAGAACGACGGCATGCGCTACATCGGGACGGGCGTCTGCGTGATCCAGCGAGATCCGGACTCGGGCCTCGTCAACGTAGGTCAGTACCGCGTGGGGATCGAGGACAAGAAGACCCTTACCATCTTCATCGAGCACGGCAAGGATGGCGACCGCATCCGCCGCACCCATTGGGCACGCGGGGAGAAATGCCCGATCGCCATCTCCGTCGGCCAAGACCCAGTCTTGACCATCCTTGGCGGGCCGAGCATCTACCATTCGCCCCCCAACATTTCCGAGTTCGAGATCGCCGGCTACCTGCAGGGCGAGCCGTATCAGGTGGTGAAGGGAAAGGCCACCGGACTCCCGATTCCCGCCTACGGCGAGATCGTTATCGAGGGATTCATGCCCTCGCCCGACGAGGCGATGGTTCCGGAAGGCCCCTTCGGCGAGTGGACGGGGTACTACGCGCACGGCCGCCGACCCGAGACGATTATCGAAGTGGCCACGATTTACCACCGCAACAACCCGATCATCTTCGGCATCCCGCCGATTCGCCCGGTTGGCTGCCGCTACGGCGCGTTCCTTGGGGGTGAGGACCTCGGCTCCAAGCGAGCGCTCGAGCGCGCGAACATCCAGGGTGTTTCCCGCGTCCACACCATTGCCTACCCGTCGATGCGCGTCGTCGCTCTGAAGCAGATGTACCCGGGCCACGTGGACGACGTGATGAAGGTGCTCGAGCCCGGTGGCGACCAGTACAACGGGCACCACTTCTGGGTCATCGTCGACGACGACATCGACGTGACCAGCGAGAAAGAGGTGCTCTGGGCGATTGCGAGCCGCTGCGCACCCGAGATCGGCGTGAAGGTCATCCCTGGCACCGCCGTCTGGCAACTCGACCCGCGAATCCCACCGGAGGGCCGCTCGGACCCGAACACCGAGCACGGCCGCCACACCTATACGGCGCACAACCTCGTGCTCAACGCCTGCCGCCCGTACGAGTGGATGAACGATTTCCCACCCGTCGCTGTGAATGGGCCCGAGCTCCGCTCGCGCATTCTCGATCGGTGGAAGGAGCTCTTCTAGGCGGAACTGGTAGGCTTAGAGGGAGCCATGCATTATGGCTCCTTCGCCTTCCCAATCAGGTCCGTGAATGGAGCCCGCGATGACCTCGCCCACCGCTCATGACTTTCCTGTCATCTCCGAGGCGCAGAGCCGGGACGCTTATCGATTGGACGTCTACCTCGATGAGGGACGCCTTGCCGACGTGCGCCTCGACGGCGAGTCGGTATTTCCAACGTGGTTCAAGCTCGAGTTCAAGGAGTCGGGTGAGGTTTCCGCCAAGGTGAAGGGCGTCCGCCTCTCCAGCCGCAACGGCGACGCTATCCACATTCACCAGGGGCCACCGCCCGACTGACGCGAATCCGGGTCTCGACAAGACATCGGGTGCCCAGTGTCAAGGGGCCACCGTGAACGTTGCACTGTCGCTGCGGCCGAACACCTCCGGGAAGTGTGTCTCCTCTGCGCGGACGGGCGGGACCGTGAACGCGCCAACCGCGGTCGCGCGGGCGTAGTAGATGTACTCTGAGACGCCCGGGGTCAGGGTCGCGGCGGACAGTGTCACACGGTCGTCCCGGATCTGCACTTGGTGCCACGGGCTGTAGTAGCCGCGGTACCATGGCGCGCGGATTCGCCCGCCGGTCTGTATCGGACCATTCTTGGATCTTTCGGCCTCCAGCCGTGCGATTGTCGCTTTGTCCGTGATTCGAAGCTTCGGATCCATGGCCTCGAGACCTCCAGGAAGCAAGTCATCCACCTCCACGTACTTCAGGTCCCGCTGATTCATCACCGTTAGCTTTACGCGAACAGTTTCGCCCAGCTCGACTGTGTCGATGGGCGTGCTCGGGTCGTCCAGGCGTGTGTACGTGCGCGACACGGCGATCCCGCGATTCAGGGCTTCTATGTCGCGAGAGGGTGTCATATACCGCAGCGCGATCGTGTAGTAGAGACGTCCAGGTTGGCCCAACTCGCGCACGAAGGCGATCAGGTTTTGGCGACCCAATGTCAGAAGCCCTAGCGCGAGATCCTCCCTCCTCGGTGGAGTTTTCCTCCCGGCGTCGAAGCGGCCGCCGAAGAGCTCGGCGCCGTTTAGCTGCACCCGGTACGCGTAGTTGCCCTGGAGCTCTTGTGTGTGCGCGAGATACTCCGAAAGGGCGACGATGACTTGCGCCCGCTCGACGGGAGCGCCCCACCCGTCGATTCCTCGTGCGACCATCATCCAGCGCACCGTTTCTTCGATGAGGGGATGATCCGGCTGCGCTCGTACGAGAGCGGAGAGCACCAATCCCGTGGTGCTGCGGCTCGTGTGGAATGCTCGGCTACCGTTCCCGCCTTCCCAATGGTTGCCGTTGGCGCTGGGGATCACGGCTGCGTTCAAGTCTCCGAGCACCGTCCGCAGCCGCGGGTCCTCAGGATTCACTCCCTGTTCAAGCAGGGCGAGGGCAAGATAGGCTTTTCCCCACGGGGCCATTCGGGCGCGGGCCTGCTCTTCCAACGCAGTGACCATGCTGGTTTGTGGTGCGTCCGCCGCGGCCAGCGCGTAGAGCAGGAACGCTCGCTCGTCCGGCGATTCCGGATCATTCACGTCCGTCCGTCGGTTCAGGTGGCTTTGCAGGTACGTCGCTGCGCGTTCGACCAATCCTGACGGTAGGGTCCGTCCATCACGCCGAGCCTCGCCGAGTGCGAGCAGGACCCAACCCGTAATGTTGGGCTCGCTCCCGCACGTGGAGCTGCACCAGCTCCACCCGCCGTCGGAACGCTGTGCCGATGTGAGAGCTGTCACGTCGCGATTCAGCGCGGTATCGGAGCCGAGCTGGCCCTCCGCCGAGATCAAGGGTGCAGCCCGGCGGACACCGGCCGTGGCGATGAGTCGCCCAGCGATCGCGAGGTTCGACTCCCACGGCCGGGGCTGCATCGCCGCCAGCTCGTTCTCCAGCGGGCCGACCAATGAGGGCTGAACCGCCACCTGGAGTTTGCCCCCTTGCTGCGTCGCGTAGGGGGGGAGATATACCGTCTCCGTCCTGGACTCACGGGTTACTACTCCACCGGTTGCTGTGGTCTCCTGGGTGATGCTCGGGTGCACCACCAGCCGTTGGACGATGGCATCGTGGAACCCGTCCCCCGTCGCCCTGAACGTGAGCGATCCCTCGCCGTCCGTCCTGGCCCGCGCGGCCCACTCTATGCTCCTCGAGCCAGCCGCGGGGATCTCCGTATCCCGATGGGCATCCTCGTGCACGAGCTCGATGCCCGTCGCTGCCAGGTCGACTTGGACCCGCATCGATGTATTCGTATTGTTGCGGACCAGGGCGCGCAAGCTGACCTCGTCGCCCACACGGAGAAACCGAGGCAACGCCGGTCGGATCAGCAGCGGCTCCGTCGAAATCAGCTCGCTACTACCCTCCCCGACCATTGCGCCCGCATCGATTGCCCGTGCCTGCATCCGCCACGTCGTGGCGTTGTCGGGAACCTTTACCTGCACCGACACTTCGCCGTTGTCGTCGGTGGTGACCTGCGCTTCCCAGTAGGCTGTGTTGCGAAACTCTTGGCGCAGTCGCTCGTCAGCCAGTCCACCGCCACCCTTGTTGCCTTGGCTTCCCAACTCGACGATTGTGTTGTTCAGTCGATCCATGGACGATCCCGCGGAGGATCCGGTCCCGACACCCAGACCGCGCTCGAACCAGAATGCCCTGAGCCCGGTGGGCGTTCGCTCCTCCGCCAGCGCGAACAGTGCCTTGTCCACCATGGCGAGCGACAGCTCGGCCTGCACCGGCCGACCAGCCAAGTCCGTGACCTTGATGGCGTAGCCAACGGTTTCGCCGGGTCGGGTCTGGGACCGATCTGCGCGCACGTCGACGAGCAACTGGCGAGTCTCGGTTGAGACGGTGAGCTTGACGTAGCCGACCTTGTAGCGAGGAATTGGGTCGCCGTCGATTGGTCCACGGTAGAGCACGACTGACACGTAAATGTTGGGAATGTGGTCGGGGAGGATCGGAACGCGTATGCGGTCGCTGTTGCCCGCGAACGACGCAGTCTCGTGGCTGAGGATACGTCCACGCTCCACCGTTACCAGGCCGTGCATGCCGACGTATGGTGCAGGTACCAGGATCTCTGCCACGTCGCCGACGTGGTACTCGTCCTTGTCCGCCACCAAGGGCAGCGCATCGTTGTTGGTCATGGGCCACGGTGCATATTCGATTCCGGTCACCCACGCGCTCGTAGAGGAGCGACTCATGCGCCCCTGCAGGTCGGTGGCAGCGGCCACGAGCCGAAGCGTGCCGGGCACCCGCGGCGTGTAGCCCACGCTGGCTCTTGCGTCCTCATCTGTGATGGCTTGAAGTGTTGCGATCAGCGTGTCTTGCGGATCGCTTCGATAGCGGCGGGCGCCATCGGGCGTCTGCTCCTTCGTCGTGATCCACGTGCGCTCGTACACGCGCACGGTCACCGGCGTGCCGGGCAGGGGCACTCCTTCCATGTCCACAGTGGCTAGATCGATCGCCATCTCACGCCCGGCGATCGCGAGGTTACTGCGAGGACGGACGCCCGCGTACAGACTCGCCGCGTGCACGTTCACGGAGCTCGAAACGCTTACCGCCTGAGCGTTCTCGTCGGTGACGGTCGTGCTGATCCGATAGAGCTGTGCACCCTCGTTGCCGGTGATCGTGGCCGGGAGGGAGTACGCGACGCGGCCCAATAGGTCGGTTACCGACGTACCCTCGCCAGATGGGCTTTTGCTGTTTGCCACCGACCGTCGGTAGCTGTCTTCGTCTCCAAAGCTGTAGTGCGGGAAGCTCGCCGACCTCAAGGTAAAAGGCGACGCTAGGACAGACCACTTGACGGGGACGCCTGCGACTGGCCCACCAAAATAGAAGCTCGCATGCCCAACCAGCCCGATCGAGTCCCCGTCGGCGTACGACGGCTGCTCGGACTGCATCTCGACCTGGAACTCGGGTTTGCGAAACTCGGCGACTTGAAAGCTCGCCGTGGCCACAAACTTGGGACTCGTACGTCGAAGGGCCCCGTCAGAGATGGTGAGGTGGTAGTCGCCCACCGGGGCGTCAGTGGGTATAGAGAACGTGCCTCCCAGCGTACCGAACTCGTTGACCGCCACCGTCTCTCGGCGCAGCTCTTTGCGTCCCGCGTCAGGGATGGAGAGCTCGAATCGCGTTCCCTCGGGCACGGTGTAATTCACATCGTCGTCCGCGCGGATGACGGCCTTGTAGTGGACCTCTTCGCCCGGCCGGTAGATCGGCCGATCGGTGTAGATGTAGCCGACGTACTCCCGAGTTCCGTAATCCGTGATGACTTCGGAGTGCCAGGGTTGCATTCCGTACGACCGTCCTCCGAACACGACTCCGCGGTGGGTGGCGCTCTCCAGCGTCACGACGATGGGGTCGCCGCGAAATGGGTCGGGGTGGGGTTGATAGGGAAAGATCGCCACGCCGTTTTCGTCGGTGAGCTGGGTCTGCTCTTGAGCCACGCGTCCCTCGAGGTGCAGCTCGACGCCGTCGAGCGGCGCGCCCGTGTCGTGGTCGAGCGCCCACACGAGAAGCTGATCGTTCGACTGCTTGCTGACCAGCGTGCTGTTCACGACGCTGAACGCGAAAGAGATGGACGGGCGCTGTGCTCCGTCGATGCCTGCCGTCACGTAGTAGTCGCCCAGCGGAAGCGGTCCGTCGCCGGACAACGAAGTCGATGCCGTGATCGATGCGTCGAGCTCGCCGCTAGGGTGATCGACCCAGCTTCGGACGACCGGTTGGGATGGCGTGAAGTCCCGATTACCTTTGCCGGCCCAGATCTGGCGCACCTCGATTGCGGTGAGCGGATAGAGCGTCAATCCGACGGAGCCGACGTTCGTGGCGCGGTAGTACAGCACGGGTTCCGTTGTCGACGAATAAGTCGCGGCGGGCCCAGCCGTTACCAGGCCAAGACTGGGCTCAACTCTGCCGGTGGTGAAAGTGAAGGTGTACGGCGGTAGCGCGAGCCCGTAGCGATCGACAGTTCCTTCGGCGATCGCGACCGTGTACTCGGAGGAAGGCTTGAGGCCCACGCCGAGAGTTAAGCTCTGGTCGCGGCCCCAGTACATCCTGAGGTTGGTCTGGTCGATTCCTGACACGCTGACTCGGTCCTCCACGGAATCGCGGTCCATGGGGTTGCTGAACTCGATCCGCACGCCGAAGCGAGCTGCGTCTCGCGCGTGATTGGCCGGCTGCGTGTGGACGACCGTTGGCGGTCCAACGACGGAGAAGGCCGAGCGCCAGTCGTTGCGTGTGTGACCACCGCTTACCCCTGTCAGACCGCGCTCGACCCTCACCTGATACTTGGCGCCCAGCGTCAGTCCCCCACCTGCCGAGAAGGTCACCTCGGTTCCCTCGTCGTTCCAGGAATATGTCCCCACAAGAGGGCGTCCACCTCTCCGTTCGGCGTCAGCACCGGTGGCAAGCTCGGCCTCACTCACGGCGATACCGGCTTCCGCGGCAGACTGCTCCATTGGTTGGGTGAACGTCACCACGACTCGCTGATTGGGACCGGCGCCAGTAGCGCCCGCGTGGGGCGAAACCGCCGCCACCTCGGGACTCACGGTCCTGAACGACCACGTGTAGTCACGGTCGATCACTCCATCCGTCTGAGCCGTCAGACCCGCTGGGACACGCAGCTCATACTCTGAGTACGGACGGAGGTTGTCCGGTACGAACCGGTACAAAGCGGTGTTCAGCCACTCGCCCTTTCCGGTGAGTGGTGGATCGCTGAGTAGCAGCGCCGCTGTGGGCTGCTCCTGGAGCGTGGTTAGCGGCGCGACGGCGCGATTGAATTGCACCATGATCTGGGCGTCGAGTGGGATCTCGGCGTCGTTGTCCTGAGGGATGACCTGCTCGACTACGAGGCGACCAGCGGTGGTGAACGATTGCGTGTAGTCGTTGCGGATCCCGGCCTCGCGGATGGCGGCCACGTGGATCGTGTAGTCCTGGCCGCGCAGAAGGCCAGGAAACGCGGGCTGGAACTGCAGCGTCCGTTCGCCGATCCACGCGTACTCGCCAGGGATCGGCGGCTGCAGGCTCAACAATGCTGCGCTCGCCTCTCTGGCCGGCCGCACGGGGTACGTCACCCGAATTGGCTCCAGTCGTGAGACTTCGCTGCCCGAGGGTGAAACAGAGAATCCGGATGGCTCCGGATGCGCCCCAGGTGTCCTGGCCGGGCAGGTGAACGCCACACCCGCGAGCGTCACCAGGGTGATGGCCGTCATGGCGATCCAACGAGGTAGTCGCGGGAGTCGGGACAAGCTCTCCATCATCGTTCTCCGTTTCTCTCGGGTTGGCGGACTTCGAATCGGACTGAGTCACTGACCGATCTGCCACTGGGAAGATGGGTAACGACTTCGAGATGGTGGTGGCCGGGCTCGAGCTTCCAGATGGCTCGCGCGTCTGGTCCGTGTGTGCGCTCTACCTCCACGCCGTCGACGAGGAAAGCCACCGACTCGATCGCGGGTGGCGCGATCGCTCGGAACAGGACCTGCTGTTCGACCAGCTCGGGAGCGATCAGCAGCACCGAGTCGTTGGTCGGCTGGCGGATCACGAGCCGTGGCTCTTCGCCTTCGGCCGGACGGGCGGCGACCCCAGCCTCCAGCGCCCACCCGTACGCCTCGGTTTGGACGCGCTGGACGAGAGATCCACCGTGCGCGCGTTCGTAGAACTGCTCTCGCTCCACGGGGACCGTGCCTTCGACGAACAGCTCGTCGACCACGCTTGGACACTCAGGTCCCGGCGCCAGGCCGGTGGGGGTGCAGACAGCCTGTTGACGAAGTCCCGCGGGCCGCTCCAACCACCGGCGCTCGGTGCCCCGCCCCGCGGCCGTGATCACGTCGCGCCAGCTGGGCCCCGCTCCATCCACACCCGACGTGTTGTCCATTGGGACGCCGGTCGGGTTTCCGACCCACACGCCAACTACGTGGTGGGGAGTGAATCCGATGGTCCAGTTGTCTCGAGACTCGGTCGTCGTGCCCGTCTTCACGCCGACTCGAAACGGTGTGTCCAGGGGCGTCCGTTCTCCGAAGCCGGGACGTCGTGCCGCTGGGTCGGCGAGCACGTCGGCCAGCAGGTAGGCGTCTTGCGGGCTGAGCACCCGCTTGGTTTCAGCGGTCGGCGCCTCGTACAAGGTGCGACCGCTCGTGTCTCGCACGCGCAAGATGGCCAGGGGTTCGACGAACAAGCCGCCGCTCGCGATGGCGCCGTACGCTGCCGTGAGATCGAGCAACTCGACCTCGCCGCCGCCGAGCGCCAATGACAAACCGTAGACGTCCGCATCGGTCAGGCTCCGAAGTCCGACGCGGTGCAGCATCTCCAGGAAGGTGTCGGTGCCAAGCTGCTCTTGAAGGCGAACGGCGGGCACGTTGTAAGACGACGCCAGCGCGACTCGCGCCGAAACCGTTCCGTGGAAGAGCCGGTCGTAGTTCAGCGGGGTGTAGAGACCCGTTGGGGAGTCGAAGCTGGTTGGCACATCAAGAAGCGGGGTGGCGGCGGTGAGACCTCGCTCGAACGCAGCGGCGTAGAGGAACGGCTTGAGCGCCGACCCCGGGTGTCGCGGCTGAACGGCCATGTTCACTTGGCCGGCCTGCTCGTCATCCCAGAAGTCGGGACCGCCTACCATCGCCAGCACGTGGCCGTTCCGCGGGTCTAGCGCGACAACGGCGGCGCCCGTGGCGTTGCGACCGCCCAGCTCTTGGAGGTGTGCCCGCACGCTGCGCTCGGCTTCGCGCTGCAGGTCCGGATCGAGCGTCGTTTCCACGATCAGACCCGTGGTGCCTGCAAGATCAGGAAGGAGCCGCTGCAGCTCGCTCTGGACGAACACGTTGAAATGGGGCGCGAGACGCTCATTCACGGCTGGCGTGTGAACGAATGGCTCAGCCTCGGCGCGCCTGGCGGCTTCGGCTGTCAGCCTCCCCGTATCCACCATGCGCCTCAGCACGTACTGCTGGCGGCTGCGGACCAGGTTGGGGTTTCTGGTCGAGTCGTAGACGGCCGGAAGCTGCGGCAATCCCGCCAGCAGCGCCGCCTGCGCGGTAGTGAGGTTCCGCGCGGCCACGCCAAAGTAGGTACGCGCCGCCGCCTCGATGCCGTAAGCGCCGCGCCCGTAGTAGACCTCGTTGAGGTAGAGGGTCAGGATCTCGGTCTTCGAGTACCGAGCTTCGAGCTGGAGCGCGATGATCGCCTCCCGCACTTTGCGGACGACGACTGGCATCTGCGCGCCGCGAAGATAGAGTCGGCGTGCGAGTTGCTGGGTAATGGTGGAAGCGCCGGACGGAGCGTACTGCCAATGAATCAGCGAGCGCACGATGGCCACTGGGTCGACCCCTGGGTGCTGGAAGAAGCGCTGGTCTTCGGTCGCTACCGTTGCGTCCACGACCGCCGGCGCCACCTGGTCCAGGCGTGCAGATAGCCTTAGTCCATCGCGGACGTCTCGATGGATGGCCTGTCCACGTGCGTCGAGGAGCACGACGCCTGGGGGGAGGAGCTGAGACTCGGGCGGTTCCAGCGGCGCGTCTCTCAGCCATGTCAGGCCGACCAACAGAGCCAGGAGCCACGTCAGTCCGACGGCCAGGGTGCTCCCCCAAATCATCCGTGGTGCGCCTTCCCTCCCTTTGGGTGTCGGTCGTCGGATGCTGATCCCGGTCACGGTTGCTCCTCTGATCCGTCAGTTGCGACTCGACGCTGTGGCGGCGCGTCGTGTGCCTCTACTTTCGGTGAGCAGACCGCGGGCTGCTTGATGGGCAGCCGACGCCTCCCCTACGGATGTCCGTCGGTTGCCCGACGGTCCGCGTCTCGGGCTCAAAGTGGTCGATCGGAGCGTTGCTCACGGCTGCGGATTGCCAGATAATGGCGCCACTCGATCGCCGCGCTAGTCACCGCTCGCCGAAGGACTCCATGTTTCTCCGCCTTCCCGCTCGAAGACTCGGCGCGTTCTGCTTGGCCCTTGTGTTGACCTGCGCCGTGTTCATTCCCGCCGCATCGTCGCCAACTGCCGCTGCTGACGCCGCGGACCTGGTGCAGGCGATCGTCGCTTCGATGACGCCGCGAGAGCGAGTCGCCCAGCTCGTGCTGGTCAACTTCGTGGGTAGCGACGTCTCTCCGTCGGCCGAGATCACCCGATTGATCCGCGACTATCGGGTGGGTGCCGTGCTCATCACCGCGAGCAATGGGAACGTGATCAACCGGGGCGACACGGCGGCGCAGGTGGCCAGGCTAACCAATGAGCTCCAGCAACGCGCACTCGAGGGCACGAAGCGCAGCGTGGAGGGGCAGGAGCTGTTCATCCCGCTGTTCATTGCCACCGACAACGAGGGCGACTCCTTCCCGTACTCCAACCTCACGAACAACTTCACCTCACTCCCGAGCTCTATGACTATCGGAGCTGCGTGGAGTAAGGACGACGCGGAGATCGTGGGCCGAATCGTCGGCAGGGAGCTTTCGGCCACAGGGATCAACATGCTGCTCGGACCGGTCGTGGACGTGTTGGACAACCCCCGGTCGGGTGGGTCGGGTGACATCGGCACACGGTCTTTCGGCGGCAACCCGGCCTGGGTCGGGGCACTCGGGAGCGCGTACGTGCGGGGCGTGCACGCGGGAAGCGCCGGGCGGATGGTCACGGTGGCGAAGCATTTCCCCGGGCACGGCGGCAGCGACCGCTCGCCCGACAGCGAGGTCGCGACGGTCAATAAGTCCCTCGACGAGCTGCGGGGGAGCGAGCTGCTCCCGTTTTCAATGGTGACGAGCGGCCCTCCGGACGGGAGCCGCGGGGTGACCGACTCGCTGATGACGTCCCACATCCGCTACCGGGGCTTTCAGGCCGTCGATCCTTTCACGCGGCCGCTGTCCTTTGATTCAAGGGGGCTCCAGGCAGCAATGGCACTCCCGGAGTTCGCCGCTTGGCGGAAGGAGGGGGTCATCGTAAGCGACGCGCTGGGCGTGCTCGCCGTCAAGAAATGGTACGACCCGACGCTCTCCGCTTTCCCCAATCGCCAGGTCGCCCGCGACGCGCTGCTGGCGGGTAACGACATCCTGTCTCTGGTGGAGTTCTCTACGGAGCCAGGGTGGGCCGAACACCAGGTGCCCAGCATCGTAGATACGATCGAGTTCCTAGCACAGCAGTATGGCGCCGAAGCAGAGCTCCGCGCGCGGGTCGACGAGGCGGTGAGGCGGGTGCTGACCTTGAAGGCAAGGGTGTACCCGAACCTTCAGCTTGCCGATACGCAGGTGGACCCCGCGGTCGCCTCTTCGCTCGTCGGTCAGGGCCACGACCAAATGGAGGCGCTCACCCGTCGTGCTCTGACACTCATCAGCCCGTCATCAGATCAGCTACGCTCGCGCATGCCGCGAGGGCCGCGGCGTGGTGAGCGCATCCTGATCGTCGAATGCTGGGAGGACTGCTTTCCGTACCGGATCATCCCGCAACTGAACATTCGGGATGCGATCGTTCGGCTCTACGGTCCCGCGGGTGTGGGCGAAGTCCGACCAGAGGACATCGAGACTATCAGCTTTGGGGAGCTGCAACGCTGGGTCGCTGGTGGGCCGGACGTCCAACGCGTGGCCGACGCGGTAACGACGGCCGACTACGTCGTGCTCGCCCTGGCTGAATACAACCCTACGTCGTTCCCCGCCTCTGGCGCGGCGCGCCAGTTCCTCGACTCCGCTCCGTTGGATCTTCGCAACAAGAAGGTCGTCGCCATTGCGTTCAACGCGCCCTACTACCTGGATGCGACCCAGATTGGAAAGCTCACGGCCTACTTCGCCGTCTACAGCAAGACGACGGAGGCGATCGACACCGCGGTGCGGGCGCTGTTCCGCGAGGTGGAGCCGAGAGGCGCCTCACCAGTGACGGTGTCGGCCGTCGGGTACGACCTGACGACCGCGGCGCAGCCCGATCCCAGCCAGTCGTTCACCATTCAGTTGGCGACCGACTCGAGCGGGCCAACCGTCGCCACGACGAGCAAGATCCAGGATCGGCAGCAGCGTCCTGTCCCGGACGGCACGGACGTTGCCTTCGATATCACCCGCGGCGCCGAGGTCGCGTTCACTCGGTCGGCCAAGACGGTGGATGGCGTGGCGAGTGTGGTCTTGTCCCCCATGACGGGCACGTACACGGTTCAGGCGCGAGCAGGTGGGGCAAGGTCTCGGCATGTGACCGGCGCCAACGCGAGTCCGGGCCTTTCTGGTGGATTGCTGGACACGGAGGGTGTTGCTTCGACGTTCCCCTGGTGGAGTGTGGCTGTCGCTGCGTCCCTATTTGCCGGTGCCGCCGTTGGTTGGATGCTCTCGCGGCGCGGTTGGAGGCCGGCTCAGGCTCTTGCGGTTGTAGGGATCACCCCTTCCTCCGATCGGCGAAGCGTGACGACGGTCACGCCGGTCGCCACGCAGCCGTCTCTGCCGCCATCGCTAGCTCTTGACCAGATGACCCGGCAGGTGTGGGTGGCGGGCAAAGAGGTCTCTCCGCCACTCTCGGCAGAGCAATACCGGCTCCTGAGCTACCTGTATGAGCGAGCGGGACAGGTGTGCAGCCGTGACGAAGTGGTGGCGAGCGTGTGGCCCGACGCCCATTCGGCCGGGATCTCCGAGGAGGCGCTCGACGCCTTGGTACGTCGGGTGCGTGATCGTCTCAACCAAGCTGGTGCCGCTCGCCGTCACCTGGTAACGCTGCGAGGCTACGGGTTCCGGCTCGACCTCTGACGCTTTACCAGCAACCAGACCGGTGGATAGAATCGCGGCGGTGCCGCGGGCGGGATCGCCACTCGGTCACCGTGCGATGGCCTGGAGGGAGATCGGATGGAGGCGACTGACTGGCTCACGATTCCGGAGGTCGTTCGAGCCGCGCACGCCAAGCTGCCGCAGAACATCTGGGACTACACGTGCGGTGGCGCCGACGGCGAGACGACGCTTCGCCGCAACCGCTCGGCTTTCGAGTCGCTAGCGTTTCGGACGCGGATTCTTCGCGGTGTCGCGAACCGTGATACCTCCACCACGCTTCTTGGCCACAGGCTTTCGCTGCCCGTCATGTTTGCGCCCGTCGGCAGCGTCGGCCACTACCACCCGGATGGCGCTCTCGCCGTGGCGCGCGTCGCCGAGCGGGTAGGGACGATGAGCTTTGTCAGCACGATGTCGGTCCCAGCGCTGGAGGACGTCCGCGCGGGAGCCGATGCGCCGATCATCTTCCAGGTCTACGTCCGGGGCGACCGCGCGTGGTGCGAGGGATTGGCGCGGCGCGCGGAGAATTGCGGTTTCGACGCCATCTGCCTCACGGCGGACTCGGCCGCGTACGGCCGTCGCGAGCGCGACCTCCACAATCGCTACATGGCCCGAGACTCCCACGGCCGGCCGAACCTGTCGGACTTGCCGAACAGTGCTGGCGACGAGGATTGGCAGGCGGCGTTCACCTGGCAGGACCTGGACTGGCTCCGCAACGCGACGAAGCTGCCGCTCGTTCTGAAGGGCGTGCTCTCGGCGGAGGATGCGAAGCTGGCCGTGGAGCATGGTGTGGACGTCATCCACGTCTCGAACCACGGCGGACGCCAGCTCGACCAGGCGCCCTCTACCATCGAGGTCCTGCCCGAGATCATCGAAGCGGTTGCCGGGCGCGCGGACGTGATCGTCGACAGCGGGTTCATGCGCGGGAGCGACGTCCTGAAGGCGCTCGCCCTCGGGGCCAAGGCGGTGCTGATTGGCAAGCTGATGGCCTGGGGCATGGCGGCGGGCGGAGAGGCCGGCCTGGAGCGCACCATGGAGGTCATGCGGACCGAGATGCTGAACATCATGGCCAACATCGGCGTCCGCAACATCGACGAGCTCGGTCCTGAGTGCGTACGTCCGTCCCTGCCACCGCATCCGTCTCCCTGGCCCGTGGGAGCTGGCGGGCTCGACATTTAGCTCCTGGAGAAAACAATGCCGACCGCGGTTGAAGAGCGAGCGCTTCCAAGCTTCAGCATGGCCGAGCGGGATCGCCGCTGGGGTCGCGTCCGCGAGCTGATGGCCCAGAACGGGATCGACGTGCTCGTCGCGCCCTCGAACACCGGCAGCTACGACAAGTTCCAGGCAGACGCGCGCTACCTCACACAGTTTGGGCTGAACGGCGAGCAGGTCGGATGCGTCTTCCCGCTGAACGGCAGCGTCGTCGGGTTCGGCGGACCCAGCACGAAGCTCGTCTCGAAGTGGATCGACGACGTGCGAACCCCGCGGCGGACCTTCGGAGACGCCATCGTCGCGGCGCTGCAAGAGATGGGCGTCAACCGCGAGACGATCGGTGTCTGCGGCCTCCAGCCCGGAATCATCAACCTGATGCGGGCGCCGGACGGCGTAGCTGGCTCGCTGCTCATCGACAAGATGCGGTCGACGTTTCCGAACGCCCGGATCGTGAGCGCCACGGACGTGATAGGTGAGGCCCGCATCGCCAAGAGTCCGGAGGAAGTCGCATTTCTCGAGAAGGCGACGGAGATCGCGGAAGCTGGCTTGCAGGCGCTTCTCGATACGGCGCGACCGGGCATCAAGGAGAGTGCGTGCTATGCGGCCATGGTGGCGGCTGAGCTCGAGCTCGACTGTACGTTTCCCTTCATGCTCGCCACCCAGTCGGGTCCGGTTGGCCAGGTCTACGGACGCCTGACGCAAGCCACCGGTCGCGTGTTGCGCGAGGGCGACGTCATCCTGAACGAGATCGAGGGACGGTGGGCCGGCTACACGGCGCAGATCGATCAATCGACGTTCATCGGCAACGTTCCGGACCAGTGCCGCGATGCGTGGAAGGTGGCCGTCGAGGCGTTCGAGCGAACGGTCGCGGCCATGAAGCCGGGCGTGACCTTTGGCCAGATGCTGGAGGCCTGCGCCGCGACGCCGAAGGTCGACGGCTGGGAGGCGCGGCTCGTGCTCCATGGCCGCGGGCTCGGCGACGAGGGGCCGCTGATCACGACCCCGCCCTACCCGCCGGGCATCATGGAGCGACCCCTTCAGGAAGGCAACGCCTTCGTGATCAAACCCGCGATCGAGCGCGACGGCCACGGCGACGTGGCTCGCTTTGGAGACAGCGTGGTTGTGACCGCGAGTGGCGCGCGTCGCCTCGGGACCCGCGGCATGGATTTCGCCGTCTACAACGTCGGGCTATAGCCGCAGAGGCGCATTGCCGATCCTGGTGCACGGCGTCGGGAGCGAAGGGTGCTCGAATGCTTGTGATACGATTCGAGGACTTGGAGGCGTGCCGTGCTGAGCAAAGAAGAGAACGAGCTGGTCTCGCAGGTCGGGCCAGGGACACCTATGGGCGACCTGATGCGGGAGTTCTGGCTGCCGGCGCTCCTCTCGTCGGAGCTTTCTGAGCCCGATGGTCCGCCCCTGCGCCTTCGTCTCCTCGGCGAGGACCTCATTGCGTTTCGGGATTCGGCTGGGCAGATTGGCGTGCTTGGATCGCACTGTCCGCACCGGGGCGCTTCGCTGTTCTTTGGGCGGAACGAGGAGCACGGGCTTCGGTGCGTGTACCACGGCTGGAAGTTCGACACGGATGGCCGCTGTGTCGACATGCCCAACGAGCCTGCCGAGAGCAATTTCAAAGACAAGGTACGGCAGCTCGCTTACCCAGCAGCAGAACGCGGCGGCGCTGTCTGGGTCTACATGGGCCCAGAGCGACCGGCGCCCTCTCTCCCCGACCTCGAATGGGCCGGCGTGCCCGCGGATCATCGATATCAAGCAAAGCGCGTCCAGCACTGCAACTGGCTGCAGGCGCTCGAAGGTGATATCGACCAGAGCCACGTCTCCTTCGTCCATCGGCGATTCGGTAACGGAACTGGACGCGGCCGCCAAGTCGACCGTATTCGCACGCTGGATACGCATCCGCGATTTGAAGTCGTCGACACGCCCTACGGTGCCGCGATTGGGGCAGGACGCGTCGCCGAAGGCGACATGCGCTACTGGCGCATCACTCAGTTCCTGATGCCGTTTTGGTCCATGACTGGTCCCTACGGCGAGAACCCGATTCGCCACACGCGGGCGTGGGTCCCGGTCGACGACGAGACGACCTGCCTGTTTTCTGTGACCTTCCATCCTCTTCGGTCTCTCGAGGAAACAGAGGTCGCCGGCATGCGAGCCGGCTCAGGAGCCGGGTACGTGGGTGAGGGAAACTTCCTTCCGCCGACCACGGCGCCCTTTGGAGCCTGGCGCCCGAAGGCGGGCAAGAGCAACGATTACCTGCAGGACCGAACGCTGCAGCAGACCACGTTCTTTTCGGGAATCCCCGAATTCTGGGCGCAGGACGCCGCGGTGCAAGAGAGCATGGGCCCGATATACGATCGATCCCAGGAGCATCTGGGGACATCCGACCTCGGAATCATCCGGGTGCGACAGCGAATGCTCAGCGCCGCCAGAGCGCTGCGTGAGGAGGGGACTGCTCCGCCACCTGCCACGGAGCCGTCCCTCTACCAGGTGCGCGGCGCCGCGGTGCTCATCCCATCGGACGTGCCGTGGCTCGAAGCGTCAGAAGAGCACCGTAGAGTGGTCGCGGGAGTGAACCCCGCAGGCGTGTAACGACCGGAGCAGAGCAGGAGATGAAAACGTGCGACAAATGGTGACTGCTCGGGTAGCATCGCTGGCCATGGCCGCCGCCCTCTTCGCGGCTTGTTCTCAGGCTCAGCCTACCGGCCGACCCGCGGCGGACTCTGCCCCAAGGCCGGCCGTCACACGTCCGCTGGTCGTCATGATTCGCGTAGAGCCTGCGACCCTTGCTTCCCGTCCATTGGTCCGCACAGGCGGCGTGACGACGGCGACGCTCGTCCGCCTTTTCAACGCGGGGCTCGTCGTTCGCAACGAGCGGGGTGACCCGCAGCCGGACCTCGCCGAGCAGCTTCCCGCCCTGAACACCGATGCTTGGCAGGTTTTCCCCGATGGGAGGATGCAGACGACGTACGTGCTCAAGCCCAATCTTGTGTGGCACGACGGCACGGCGCTCTCAGCAGAGGATTTCGTTCTCTCCTGGCAGATCTACTCGACTCCCGAGATGGGGCAGGCCACATCCCTGCCCTTCGGTTTGATGGAGTCGGTTCGCGCAGCCGACGACCGAACGGTCGTGATTCAGTGGAAGCGCCCGTATCCCGACGCTGGCGCGCTCCTGGCGGTCGATTTTCCCGCCTTCCCGCGTCATATCCTCCAACAGAGCTTTCAGCAGGACACGCCTGAGGCGTTTTTGGCGAACGCTTTCTGGTCGCGCGGGTACGTCGGCCTCGGCCCGTACCGCATCGATGGTTGGGAGCCCGGCTCCTCCATCGAAGCCTCTGCCTTCGACGGATATGCGCTCGGTCGCCCGAGCATCGGCCGCATCCAAGTGCGTTGGAGCAGTGACCCGAACACCGTCGTCGCGAACATCCTCGCCGGAGAAGTGCACGTCGCGGCCGACGACTCGCTCCAGTCGAGCTCCGCCTTGATCCTCAAACGCGAATGGGCGCAGCGCACGGCGGGCGGGGTGCTCCTCACACCAACACTCTGGCGCGCCGCCCAGGTGCAGCAGCGGACGGACGTTGTCAATCCCAGGGCGCTGCTTGACCTGCGCGTGCGGCGGGCATTGGCTCACGCCATCGACAAGGATGCTCTCAACGGGGCATTGTTCGAGGGAGAGGGCATCATGTCGAGCAGCATGATTCCTCCGACGGACGACAGCTTTGCTGAGATCGATCGAAGCGTTCGGAAATACGCCTACGATCTCCGGCAGAGCGAGCAGTCCATGAACGAGGCCGGCTGGGTGAAAGCGCAGGACGGGACCTTCGTGCATCCCGCCGAGGGACGATTCTCCGCCGAGCTGAAGGTGAATGGTGGCGCCCAGTACGAGTCCGAGATGTCGATCCTCGCGGCGGGTTGGCGTCAGGCGGGCTTCGACTTCACCGAGATGGTGAACCCGGCCGCCCTGGCCCAAGACGGTGAGGTGCGCTCCACGTTCTCTGGGGTCTTCGCCTCGAGTGGCCCCTTGGGTGAGGATCTGCTCCGCAGCTACAGCAGCGCCAACATTCCACGTCCGGAGAACCGCTGGGTGGGTCGCAATCGGATCGCGTGGATCAACCCCGAGTACGATCGCCTGGTAGAGGCCTTCAACACGACGCTCGACCCGAGGGAGCGCATCCGTCAGGAGGCGGACATGGCCCGCATCTTCTCGGAAGAGCTACCAGAGATCTCGCTCTACTTCGATCCAGGCGTGATCGCCTACGTAGCAGGGCTCACCGGACCTCGGCTCGTGGCGCCCAGAGGCATCATTAGCTGGGACATCCACCGCTGGACGTGGGTGAGCTAGGCCGAACCGAACACGGAGGCGGGAACCACGATCCCCGCCCGCTCGATGCGATGCACCAAGGCGCGTCCCTCGCCGACTGCTTTGAATTGACCGCTCAATTTCCCGTCGGTGCTTTGTTGCTCGAAGGCAAAGATCTCCGTGGGAGTCAACTCGTCCCCCGAGCTGTCGAGATCGCTGATGCTGGTGACTTTCCGGCTGCCGTCGCTGAGTCGGTCTACGTGCACCACGACGTCGATGGAAGCACGGATGAATCCACGGATCTGCGCGGGGTCTGCGTGCGCGTCGGTAGCTGAGGCCAGATATTCGAGCCAGCGCAGTCCGTTCTCTGGGGAGGCGCCTTCAACGGTTGTCATCCAGCCACGAACGCCCCGGGCCATTGCCATGAGCATGTCAAGCGCCTCTGGCCCGCTACATTGCTCCAGAACGATTCGGTCGGGGCGTAGCGCTACCGCGTGACGGAGCACGTCGCTCGGCGAAATTTCGACCTGAAGGTCCTCGGTCGGGCGTTGAGCCGCCAACGCCATGACCCGTGCCGCAGTCACCGACACGTGAGGTTCGCCCACATGGGCCACGAGGTCGATGTCGTCTTGGGGCATAAAGGAGCACAAGAGGTCCAGGATGCTGGTCTTACCGGCTCCAGGCGAGCCAGTGACCAGGATGTTGAGCCTGGCCATGACGCATGCCCGCAGCAAGTCGTTCATCTCGACCGAAAGAGTCCCAAGCCGAAGAAGCTCTTCAGGGCTGAGTCGCGTGGACGAGTCTTTCTGGATCGCGACCACGGGTCCCATGAGAGATACGGGAGGGAGCGTCACGCCGACCCTAACTCGGTCGCCAATCGTGCCCTGCCAGACAGCGCTCGAGTCATCCGCGCGTTGACCGGTCGGATCCGCAAAGCGATCGATCAGGCGACGCATGTGCGCCTCGTCGTCGAACTTCGCATCCACGGAGGCGATTCGTCCGTCCTGCCTGACGTAGACCCGCCCGGGACCGATCACCAGGATCTCGCTAACGGTTGGGTCCTGGACGAAAGCCTCTATGGGTCCGAAGCCGAGGAGCTCTGCGACGACCCATTCGTACATTCGATCCTGGTCGCTGGGAGCCAAGGTGATGCGCTCGGATTCGATGAGCCGATCGAACAATCGCCGGATCCACTTCCGTACCTCCGCGGTCTTGGAGGAGTCCATGGCGGGGTCGAGATCGGCAATGATCTTGCCCTTGATCCGATCCAATAACGCGCGCTCGGACACAGGGTTCGAGGCTGTGGTGAATGGGGCGACGGCTACGGCTACCTCGGGCGCTGAGGCGACGGGTGGCTCATCGGGCTGAACTGGCTCGAACGGGTTGGTCGCTCCTGGGATGCGCCTCAGGAGGCCCATAGCCGGCACCCGCTTTCTCCGCGCGCGGCTCGATAGTGATAGAATTCCCGCTCATGACCTTGTTCCCCGGTGCCACCCTGCCTGACGAGCTGCGCGTG